>JGI24702J35022_10002571_pt1 | contig 11035 bp, 8 predicted proteins | sample TergutTh196P4_FD_35022 | JGI IMG/M metagenome (IMG submission 35022)
AAGTTATTGGGACTTAAGTTTATTTTTTGGACTGTAAATGACAAGAATCAATTTAATGCTGTTAAGGATATTGCACATTCAATTATAACAGATGACGTTGAAGAACTTGTGAAGATTTTTACCACGGAGTTTCACTGATTCTTTTTCCTTAACTCTGTGTAACTCCGCCTTTAAAACTCCGTGCCCTCCGTGTTAAAACTTTTCACAAATACATCTCCATCTCGCCTGCCAAGATCATACGCACCCTGTAGTCCTGTGGGACTTGTATAATCCCACTTTGCAATTGGAGGTAATTTTGATGGTTGTACATATACTATGTCAGGATCATTTGGTATTTTGTTCGATTTGTATAATCTGGTCATAAGTACAAGCATCTTTCCTTTTCTTTCATCTTTGTTAATTGCAAGTACAGGTACATTATCAATTATTCCGCCGTCAAGAGTGATCTTTCCATTATATTTCATTATAGGAACAATGGGCGGCGTACATGATGAGCGCAGAATCATATCAGCTATCTCTTCTGCCGTATTACAATCATTAAGTTTAATTATCATAGGTTTATATCCGAGTCTTGAAGCGAATTTCGGATGAACAGGTTGAGTTGTATGCTTCTCTATAGTATATGACATTAGCCCGAGTAATGTTCCTGATACTGCTCCAAGGTAGCCAGGCGGATTGGTCAATAATACTCTTAGCTCGGGTCCTTTTTTTAAACGATTCAGCGCATCGGAGTTAAAGGTTTTAATAATTGTATTTCTATATATTTCATAATGAGGAAATACTTTTTCTTTTTTAAACATGTTCTTAAAATAGAAATTTTTTTTATTTGCTGCAACAGCCTCTTTCATTAATTGCAGGCCAATATCTTCTGTGCCGGATATTATCATAGTGGCCATAGCTGCGCCTGCGCTCACTCCTGTAACAATATCAGGTTTAAGTTTTAGTTCGGGAGCTACAGAGTGCCAAAAGCCTATTTGCCATAGACATCTGCAGCCTCCACCGGCAAATACTGCATATTTAAAATCTTTCATAACTTACACTCAATCCGTATAACAGTTTATAACTGCTTCTTTAAATTCACTTTTATCAATAGTAAGACATAGTATTTCATTTTCATCTATTTCTCTAAAAAATATATACTTGCTTACACCTTCTGTTTCCATTATAATACATCCGTTTTTTTCCGAAAGAATTTTTTTTACAAATGTGAATGTACTAAAATCAACATCTATGAGAGCTTTTTTAGGATGATAAGAGATTGTGCCGTTGCTTCTTAATATATAGAAGTAACCGTTTTTTCCTATTATCTTGTTGTCTAATTTATAAACATAGTCTCTGTCTTTTTTTATGGATTTAGCTTTATCATTGAGTTCTTTTTGCACATTATTTTCATTGATACCTGTTGTAGTACAGCAGAGAGTAATTAGAGATAAAATAGTTAATGATGTTAAAAGTTTTTTCTTCATACATCCCCGAAAGATTTGTCCTCGGGTAAGTACAGATGGAGTCTTATTAGAACTTCATTGAAATCTATGGGCTTTCCGACATGATCGTTCATGCCGGCCTCAAGGCACTTTTCTATATCCTCGCGAAATACGTTCGCAGTCATTGCAATAATGGGGATAGTTTTTGCTTGCTGAATATCTAATCCACGGATAGTTCGTGTTGCTTCATAGCCGTCCATTTCAGGCATTTGTACATCCATGAAAATTATGTCATATTTTTCAGGAGCTTCACAGAACATGCGGACAGTCTCTGCTCCGTTTTCTGCGCAATCTACTTTTATATTTGTCGGCGCAAGCAGCGCCAAAATAATCTCGCGGTTTATTTCCACGTCTTCAGCGAGTAAAATCGTGTACTCAGAGAAGTCGTCATGGATCTCGTCTTTTTTGGTCTCCTTTGCTACGTTTTTGGAACCGAGAGATTCATTGATGAGGTCAACGATTGCCGATGAAAACAATGGCTTAGGAAGGAATTTGTCCACGCCTGCGCTGTGCGCGTCGTTCTCTATGAGGCTCCAATCGACCGAAGAGAATATTATAACGATTGATTTATGTGTCATTTTTGTGCGTATTTGCCGTGCGAGATCAATCCCATTCATTCCGGGTAGTTTCCAGTCGATGAAATAGATATTGTAATCTTCCTCTAAAGACAGAAGTTTAACAGCCTCTTCGGCGCTGGCAGCGACATCGCAGGAAATGCCCAGACTCTCTGATAAATTAATGAAGAACTCGCGGATCTCAGGCTCGTCATCTACAGCGAATATACGGATATTCTTCCAGTTTACATTCTTAGCAAGCAGCCGCTTGCGTTTTTTAAAGCCGCGTTGGAGAAGGACAGTAAAATAAAATTCCGAGCCGCGTCCCGGTTCTGACTCAACCCCTACTTCTCCGCCCATCAATTCAACGATACGTTTGGATATTGCAAGACCTAACCCGGTGCCGCCAAATTTGCGTGATGTCCCGGCTTCGGCTTGCTCGAAGGATTGGAACAGGCGCACTTTTTGTTCTTCGGTGATTCCGATACCTGTATCAGAGACACTGATTTTCAGGCGGCACATACCGTTTTCTTCAGATATAAAGTATGTATCAAGGCGGATAGTGCCTTCTTCCGGCGTGAACTTAACAGCATTCGAAAGCAAGTTGGTTATTACCTGCGTCAGCCGTTGGTCGTCGCCTATGAATGAGTGAGGGATGTTCCTGTCGATATTGACGTATAAGTTTTGACGGCGTTCCTCAACGCGGAAATTGATGACGTTTACGATCTTTTGCAGCATAGACTCAAACTCAAAGTTGACATGCGATAGCTCTAACTTGTTCGCTTCGATCTTGGACATATCGAGAACATCGTTTATAACGCCCAGCAGGTGCTTTGATGCGTTATCTATTTTGTCAAAGGAATAATCCTTTTTCTCAATGGTCTGTGAAGATTTGCCAATGGCCGTCATGCCTATGATGGCGTTCATGGGCGTACGCATCTCATGGCTCATGCTGGCTAAAAATGAACTCTTTGCCTGTGTGGCTGCTTCAGCCGCTTCTTTCATATTGACTAGTTCTGTGGAGTCGTGCATCAGACAGATGACACCCATAATTTTGCCGCCTGAGTCTATGGCCGGCGCTATTGATATTGAGAAAATATTTCTGATGCCTGATAAATTGACTTCGTCGTTGTATTGTATATGCTTTCGTTCGTTTATTGAGGATTCAAAGAGAATGCGTGTCGATTTAATCCAGTTGTCCGGCATGATGCCTTTGAACAACTCTTCAAATGAAGAATCGTAAAGTGTTCCTGAATTTTCCCGTCCTAAAAAGCGAACAAATGCATTTGTGCCTAAACGAAAGCGCATTGCCGGGTCCAGCATGAAAATCATATCCGGAGCGTTTTCTAACAACAGGATGTTATATTCATATTGAAGATTTTTTTCCCGCTCGCTGAAATCTCTAAGAATCATTGCCCGGTCGTTAAGGGCGGTGAGGTTTTTCATCTCCTTTGTCATACGCTCCACACGTCTTTTGAGCATATTATTTTCTTTTATTAAACTTTTAATGTCCTCTTGAGATGGGAAATCATTCATTGTAACACAACCTATCTGTGCTTATTTATATTGCGCAAAGCGTGAATGAGATGTTATGAAAACGGTTTCTGGCAGTACCGTCACCCCGTTCCCCGGTAGGGCACATCTCTCCAAAACAATAAAATCCCGCTGCGTTCAGCTCAGGGGTTAGATCGCGGAGCTTTTCAGTTATAATGTCGGCTTCTAAGTTTTTAACATCTCCCATCAAAAGGTGTCTGGCATTACAAGTGCTGATAAAAATCATGCTGTATTTGTAATCCTTGTTTTTTTTCATCTGATCTATGAGTTTCGTGAGCGCTGCATTACACGATTCACTCAGATTATCCCGTTGGAACACATTCAAATAGATCGCAGATCCCTCCGGCATTTTCGAGAGGAAGCCGCCTGCTCCGGTTGTATGGTCTATGGTGCAAAGAGCCCTTACTACGGGCTGTTCATCTTTTCCATAGTCAGGAAGTTCCATGATAAACGGTGTGGATTGGAAATGATAGATTACCAAATCTTCATCAGGAACCGGAACCATCGAAGCTACAAATTCTTTGAATGTTTGGTCGCCTACCTTTTGAATAAGATTGCCGGTCGATTTGGTAATAATCCCTTTTTTCTCCACCTTCGCGCCAAAATGATGCTCCATAGCAAAAATCGGTTTAATGTTTCCTGTGAGCAGCACAAAAACGAGGCCCTTAGAAAAGTCCCGATCATTAAAGAAAGTTTTTTGGTATTGGAGATCGTAATGGTCGGTAGCAACGCCTCCGAAAATAGGGACGCCGCCTGATGCCTCATCGAGAATTTCCACATAATTCTCAGAGGTGAGATCTGCAATATACGGAGCGAATGTCAGTATAAGTTTTGGATCTTCATTGATTTTTTTTCTGGTGTCTATATAGGCTTTTTTGATAGAGTTAGGGAAACTATCAGTGTTGAGTTCTTCAGTACATCCAACGGAGAAAGTTACGTCATGAGCTGTCAGGACAGACAGCACAACACCCATGTCATTATATCCATAGCGCCTTTCAACTGTAGCTGTTGTAGTGAGACCAACGATATCCATGCCCAACTCCGCATGTAATAACTCTCCGAGTTTAGAAATGTCCATATCCGCATCACAATAGGCAATGCCTATGGAATTGCGTTCAAGTTCAAGTTTTTCCTTAATCTGTGAGGTGAGTTCTTTTACTGCGAGATCAAGATCATCAATCTCTGATGTGATAGCAACTGCTGTTTTCATAGGATAGCCTCCGGATTTATTTTTCATTTAATCTCTATATATTGCATTTAGTTTGTCAATTAAAATTCGACATATATGTGGCATAACACTGTGGCTATTTATTGAAAAAAAATAGGCTAGTACTTGACAAAATATCATATTATGATAATATAAAGTAAACTTTATATTATCATAATATGTATACACTCTATTTCATAGCCGGTACATTTGCAGGGAGTTTTTTTTATACTTTAGCAATAAGATATTCAACAGGCGCAGTTAAGGAGAATCCTTATAAGGCTCTGTTCTCTTTATCCGCATGCCCCAATTGCGGTAAAAAAATTTCTCCAGTTTATCTAATCCCAATAATCGGATATATTATCTTAAGAGGAAGATGTTCTTTTTGCAAGAACAGAATCTCAATCTCATATCCGTTGATGGAGGCGCTATATGGAATTTTAGCTTTGTTAGTTGCATACTTCCATGGAACAAATTTAGTCTCACTATTTGTATATTTAATATGCGCCGTATCAATTACTATTGCAGTAATTGATTTTAAGACAATGATCATTCCATTCAGCCTTATCATAGTATTCGTTATTCTATCTATATATCCGGTAATAGTCCGCTGTGAAATAAAAGATAATATATATGGATTACTTTTTTTAACAGTAATTTTTCTCATCATAATGTTCATGTTTCCCGGATCATTTGGTGGAGGCGATCTTAAGTTCTATGCTGCTGCAGGTTTATTGTTGGGATTCGAAATGAGCATAGTACTCCTTGAGGTCTCTTTAATAACAGGCGCCTTCGCAGGTGTAATTTGGGCAGGAATTCATAGGTGGAATTTTAAGATAAAAATGCCGTTTGGTCCGTTCATCTCTGTAGGTGTTATCATTACACTGTTATTCGGACATACTATTATACTTTATTATAGCCAGGTTTTTGGTTTGTAAGAAAAATTTTCATCAAAAAAATTCCATTATCCCTTTATCTGCAGGATTTTCGATTACGCCCTTATCTGTAATAATTGCGCTTATATTTTTTGCAGGAGTAATGTCAAAAGACGGGTTGAGTATCTTTACCATTTCAGGGACAAGTTGAACATTTTTTATAAATGCAACTTCATCAATACTCCTATGTTCAATTACAATATTGTCGCCTGTCTCTGTTTGCGGGTCAAGAGTAGAGATCGGAGCAGCTATGTAAAATGGTATTCCGTGTTCTTTTGCAAGAACAGAATGAGTATATGTTCCGATTTTGTTTGCAGTATCGCCGTTTTTTGCAATTCTATCAGCGCCTACGATTATTTTTTTTATTGTGCCGTTCTTCATAAAAAATCCGGACATATTATCGGTAATTAAAGTTACAGGTATATTATCTTTTAATAATTCCCATGTAGTAAGCCTTGCGCCTTGAAGGTATGGTCTTGTTTCGCAGGCAAACACTTCAATTTTTTTTCCTTCTTCAATTGCAGCTCTTATTACTCCGAGCGCTGTGCCGTATCCGCCTGTTGCGAGCGCGCCTGCATTACAATGAGTCATTACAATGTCGCCGTCATCTAAAAATCTTGCACCGTTTTTGCCCATCTGTTTATTCGATTCAATATCTTCCTTTAAGATTAAAACCGCTTCATCTTCAAGTTTTTTTATAATCTCATCAATATCATTAATATCTGCAATGAGTTTCTTCATTCTGTTTATTGTCCAGAATAGATTAACTGCAGTAGGTCTTGTAGATGCAAAGCGATCAAATATTTTATTCATCTCATCTTTAAATGCGGATATATCTTTTGATTTAATATTTTTTGCTCCAAGCGCTATACCCATGCCGGCAGTTATTCCGATTGCAGGAGCGCCCCTGGTTTCCATAGATATGATCGCTTCCGCTACATCCGTATAATTAATATATGTATGGTATTCCTCTTTTAAAGGTAAAAGTCTCTGATCCAATATTGTTACGGAATCGCCGTTCCATCTAACTGTCTCCATATTTTTCCTCATTATTTTTAGCGTTATCTGCTTTATATTTTTTCATTCTAATAATATTTCCTTTCTCGTGCCATGTCACTTCATCCATGTGCAAAAGTATGATGAGAATCCCTCTGCCGCTGTTTTTAAAAAAATTTTCTGGATTTGTAGGATCAGGCAAAAGTTTATGATCAAAACCCGGTCCCTGATCTGTTACTTCATAAACAACATAGTCCTGAGTCAGCTCATAGGTTATTTTTACCGTTCTGTCTTTATAAGGAGATATGACCTTTCTTTTATTAATTTCATTGTTGAATTCTTTCACTCCTCCGCTGTCGCGAATTGATGAATCTATCTCAAAATTGCCGTGAAACATGGCATTTGTTATAGCCTCTTGGAGTGAGAGAGATATATTTTCAGATGTTGCACAGTCAAATAGCCCTATAGTAGTAAGATCTTTAGTAACATTAAGTGATACTGTATTTATAAGATCAGCATCATTTGGTATTTCCAGCACTAATTTTTCCGACAATTTAAATTTGGCAAAGTTTTCCGATAGTTTTTTTTCAAATTTTCTCTTTAGAATAGTTCTTACGGATGATGAAATATCGTCTATATCAAATGGTTTTTTAATATAATCACTTGCGCCATATCTTAGCGCTCTTATTGCATCTTCAACATCACCATGGCCGCTGATTATTAAAACAGGTATCGGTTCATCCAAATTATTAATTCTTCTTAATAGCTCAATGCCGTCCATTTTGTGCAGTCTTATATCAGTGATTAAAAGATCAGCTTTATGGTCTGAATTTTTTAAATAATATAGAGCTTCCTCACTCATTTCAAAGGAGATTACATTATATCCATTTCTTGCAAGTCTCTTTTGTATGGTTGAGCGGATAACCTCTTCGTCATCAACCACAAGAATTGTTGGAGAACTATTTTCTTCCACTTATATCTCCATGATATTATTCGGATGTATTAATCGTGGGCGACCGAGATGGATCGCCCCTACGCCATTAAATCTCCATTATATTATTCGGATGTATTGATTATGGGCGACCGAAATGGATCGCCCCTACGCCATTATATCTCCATTATATTATTCGGATGTATTATTAATCTCTTCATTCCCCAATATCAAATGTCCCATCCTATCGCGTTTTGTTTCAAGATAAAATCTGTTTTCATTTCTTGGTGTTGTCTCTATTGGGATTCGTCCGACTACCTCAAGTCCATACCCTTCAATGCCTATTATTTTTTTAGGATTATTTGTCATTAAATTGATTTTTCTAAGACCGATATCTACCAGTATCTGAGCTCCGATTCCATAATTGCGGAGATCTGACGGAAATCCGAGTTTTATATTAGCCTCAACAGTATCTAATCCGCCGTCTTGCAGATGGTAAGCTTTAATCTTGTTGCCGAGTCCTATACCTCTTCCTTCCTGTCTGAGATAGAGTATAACTCCAAATCCATGCTTCTCTATATATTCCATAGCGCTATGGAGTTGTGATCCGCAATCACATCTTCTTGAACCGAATACATCGCCGGTCAGGCACTCCGAGTGGACCCGAACAGGCACAACCTTATCCCCTTCAATATCTCCTTTAATAAGCGCTATATGTGTTTCATTTCCGACCTCAGTTTCAAAAGCGATTATTTTAAATTCGCCATAATCTGTAGGCATCTGTGCAGAGGAGATTCGTTTTACTAAACGTTCCTTATGTTGCCTGTATTTAATTAAATCCGAAATTGTAGCTATTTTTAATCCATGTAGTTCGGCAAATTTATCAAGATCGGGGCGTCTTGCCATTGTTCCGTCATCATTTAAAATCTCACATATTACGCCTGCAGGCTTTAATCCTGCCATTCTGGGAAGATCTACTGCACCCTCAGTGTGTCCTGCTCTGACTAAGACTCCGCCTTTTCTTGCTGCTAATGGGAAGATGTGCCCGGGCTTTCTTAGGTCTTCCGGTTTTGCATTTTCATCAATCAGTGCATGAACTGTAGTGGATCTATCATATGCAGAAATTCCTGTTGTTGTACCGATCTGTGCATCTACCGAAACTGTAAATGCAGTACCGTATTTATCTGTATTTTCTTGAACCATAAGATCAAGTCCAAGCTCCGAAGCTCTTTTTTGAGTCATTGGGACGCATATAAGTCCTCTGGCATATTTGGCCATAAAATTTATTATTTCAGGAGTACAATGTTCCGCAGCAATGACAATATCCCCTTCATTTTCTCTATCCTCATTATCTACCAGAATAATCATCTTGCCGTTTCTAATATCTTCAATGACTTCCGGAATTGTACTCGATTTCATTTTTTTTCTCTCCCCGAGAATAATAATGTCAAGATTATAGTATCACTAATAATTTCAAATGTTTTTTTTATTTAGATTGAGAATATAAAATCAAGATTATTTATGAGGATTTTTTTGCTTTTTCATTGTAATGTATAAATGAAGTAGAGACAAGGCATCACGCTGAGCCTGACATAGTGCCTTATCTAAATAACAAAAAAAAATAATCAAAAAAAATAAGTTATTGTAAATATTATTTCACATTAAAGATAGTGAATTAACTTAAAAATAGGCATACCTTGCCGCCTGTGGCGGCATAGTCAATAAATAGTTCCCGTCCGCGGTCGGCGGGCTGGAACTATTTATTGACTGAGGCGGCGTGATGCGCAGCGTGGCAATTCAGAGGTAGTAATGAAATATTCTGCAATTTTAAAAGATAATAAAACGATAAAAAGAGTCTCTGAGCATATTAAAAATGAGCAGAGGCTTATAGAACTATGTAGAATGAAATCTGATGATACGGCTGTAGAATTAACGACAAGTATTAAAGGTATTGATAATAAAGCTGCTGAAGATCGATTAAGAGAAAACGGACCAAATGAACTTTCTCATCTAAAGAAATTGGGTTTTTTACAAGATATTTTCGGGCGCATTAAAAATCCCCTTGTAATTCAGCTTTTGCTTATTGCAATAATATCTGCAATTATAGGAGAATATAATTCTTCTATAATAGTCTGCTTTATGATTCTTTTAAGTGTGGGATTATCTTATATTCTTGACAGCCGCTCAAACAGCGCAGTTGAAGCGCTGGGTAAACGGGTTCAGCCAAGGACATTTGTAATCCGCGAGGGTGTTGAAGAAGAGATTAAGACTTCTGAGGTTGTTCCCGGCGATGTTGTTATTTTACAAGCAGGTTCAATTGTTCCGGCTGATCTTAGAATATTTACAGCAAAGGATTTTTTTGTCAGCGAATCAAGTCTGACAGGAGAATCTATGCCTGTGGAAAAAAATCCCGACCCCGCAGCAATAGAGATTAAATCCGCGCTTGAACTTCCCAATGCCTGTTTCATGGGCAGTTCGGTTATAAGCGGTACTGCAAGAGCATTTGTTGTTAATACAGGAATAAATACAATGTTCGGATCTCTTTCCGAAAAGCTTGGGGAAAAACATGTAGATACCAATTTTGATAAGGGTTTGAAATCATTTACCTGGCTTATGATACGCTTTATGGTAGTAATGGTAGCCTTGGTCTTTGCCATTGTAGGCTTCACAAAAGGGAACTGGGTTGAGGCGCTTTTGTTTTCTCTTTCGGTTGCAGTGGGGCTTACGCCTGAGATGCTTCCAATGATAGTTACTGTCAACTTAGCAAAGGGAGCATTAAATATGGCAGGCAAAAAGGTTATTGTTAAAAAACTTCCGGCTATTCAAAATCTTGGAGCAATCAATATACTCTGTACCGATAAGACAGGGACGCTTACTCAAGACAGGGTAGTTCTTGAAAAGCATGTAGATATATTAGGGAATATGAGCGAGGAAGTGCTGAATTATGCATACCTTAACAGTTTTTTTCAGACAGGATTGCCTAACCTGTTAGACAGAGCAGTGATAGAACATTCGGATTTTGATGTATCATCATGCAAACTCATTGATGAATTACCATTCGATTTTCAAAGACGCAGGATGTCCGTAGTAGTTGAATATGAAGATGACCATGTACTTATATGTAAAGGAGCTGTTGAAGAAATTTATAGCTGCTGCGCCCATTATCAGATTGATGATGAAATATATCCACTCATTGATATGGTGCGCAGAGATATCTTTGAAGAGGTAGAGAAATTAAACCGAAGCGGTTTCCGCGTATTGGGATTAGGCTACAGAGAATTCTCAAGGGGGAAAACGCTTTTTACTGTTGAGGATGAGAGTCAATTAATTCTTCTTGGATATATTGCGTTTATGGATCCTCCTAAGGATTCTGC
>JGI24702J35022_10002572_pt1 | contig 11034 bp, 9 predicted proteins | sample TergutTh196P4_FD_35022 | JGI IMG/M metagenome (IMG submission 35022)
ATCTGATGTAAGGCTTCAAAAAAATTATTGCTCATTTTACTAAACCTTTTAATAATCTAAATTAGCTTTAATAATATCTCTATGATTAATAAATATTTTACTTTTTTCTTCGAGAATTTCAATGCCGTTTTCATCAATTTCAGAGAGAATACCCTTTGCCGCTCTCTGCTGCTCCCCAAATGAATATACTACTTTCACAGGTGCATTTTTAAATCTTATAAACTCTTCAATGTCCCTTATCTTACGCTTAGTTCCGGGTGAAGATATTTCAAGAAAATAGTTAGGTAATAGTCCGCTCTCATCAAGGAGCAGGCTTAATTCCTTGCTATAAATCTCACAATCATTATGAGATATTACGCCTTGGGAATCTATTTTAACTATAAGCTTGGTATTTTCTCCCTTTAAAAAGACAAATGCCTCATAAATTAAATAGCCGGAATTTTCAGCTGCTTTGTTAATAATGCTTATTATATCATCTTTCAGCATCTGTATTCCCACCCACAAAAAAAGAGTGGTTCTACCACTCCCAATCACAAAGCCATTATTATATATGTGTTTTTTTTTGCAAGTTTTTTTTTGTTATTAATTATGCAAAAAGATATTTTTCATCAAACTGCGTGCTGTAAAATAAATTTTGAGTCATTAATTCATTATCCTTCATAACCCTTTTCTCAATCATAATCAAGCACCATTATATCAAGGATCATTTTTTTGCCATTAACAGTTTCATAATAGATTGATACTCCATCATTCTTTTTAAATGTCTTCAAATATTTAAAATGTCCGTCTGTGGTGAATCTCTTGTCGGAAAATTTAAATGACGCATCTTTTGAATTGTGATACTCATTTATAACAACAGTCATATTTTTAAAATCAATTGATTTTATAACGCCATCCGAACCTGTGATTTTACTCTCTGCATATTTTTCAACTTTCTTCTTATCGCAATTGAATCTAAAAAAATACATAGTGTTAACGCCGCCCTCGCTTTGGTCATATGTTTTACTGCATACAAATTTCATTTTCCCGCAAGAATCTTCAGTCAAATAATTACCATGAAAAGTATTACAATCACCTTTAGAATCATAAACCTCTTTAAATCCATTTTCCGTTCCAAGAAAAACATGTATACCGTAGTCTTGACCCATTCCGCCTTGAACAACAAAGTCAGGATATTTATCATTATCTAAATGAAAAAAATTAGAAGAAGTTCCGGAATACCCATAATACCCAAAATTTTTAACCTCTAAAAATTTTTTCTGTTTTATATCATATCTCCATACTACATCACCGAACATTACCTCGTCCCCACAAGTTGTTGGAACTTGTAGATGAATATAATTATCTATAATATTTTTAATATATACTTGATCATCTCCAAACTTTATAAGTTCGCTTTCACAAGCATTAGCGCTTTTAGCATATTTATCTTTATATTTACTTCTATAATAATCAGCTGCAGGTTTAATAACCGTATCAGGTTTAAAATCACAAAGAAATCCGCTGAAGACCCAGCCTGCCTTCGTACCAAACTTTACATTAACCCATTTCCCATATCTTCCATCCAAAAATATTTCATTATCTTCTGATTTCTCTATGGTAACCTTTGAGCCGAATGGAATTAAAGTTATAGCCGAAGATGATTTCCCCGCACCTGAACGAAGATTTATTCCGGACTTTGCTGCGACATATTTTTCATCTCCATCTGCTGCATTCACACTATGTGTTGATAGAATTAAAAGTGAAATGAAACAGAATAATGCTACTACGCTTATGCTGCTGATTAAAATTTCTTTCTTCATGGGATTTTCTCCTAATATACATTATATACATTATATACATGGGTTCCTAAATTATATGCATAGGCAGACGCGAGGTCTGCCCCTACGGTTGTTCAATCTGCGTGCCACTTGTTTTTTACAAACTATACCTTTAATTTAATAGGATCCTTAACCTTCATATCCTCAAAAAAAACATCATTCTCTCCTGTATAAGGATTCAGAGAGAGAATTTCATCTATTTCAAAAGGCTTATTATCATGAGCTGCTTGTAAAAAATTTTCCCAGATTTTGGTAATATGTTCAATTGAAGATTTTACTAATTGAGGTACAGATTCATACCTAAACCCCTTTTGGAATGCAGGATATTGCCATCTGCCTTGATGAATATTCATTGCATCTTCATCAATTCTCTTTGCAACAGGGTATCTTATAAAAAAGTCAGAATATATAAATTTATTATAACATAGTTTATCAATAATGTTAATCTGCTTGGGATTATCTGTTCGCTTAATCTTATAACACTTTAAAATCATTTTGGGGATCTTATCAAAATTTTTTACATAAACTATATCACCATCAATCTTTTTATCTTTAATATCTTTAAAATATTTTTTAAAGAGAGATTCGTTATCCCTTCTTAAAGATTCCAGTATAAGATACTTTATTGCAGGCCAAACAACTATTTTATTCTTAATAGCGCAAAGGGGAAACATCTGATTAATAGAATCTATAACAGATCCGGCTTCATCTCTGTAGAGAAAATAATTGTCAATATTATACTGAAATCTAAGATTCCTTATTCTGTGATAGCGAATCTCATCTTTCCCCATAGTCTTGGGAAAACTTGAAATAAAAAATATATATGGATGTATTAATGAATCGGAGATTAAATGAGATATATATCCAAGAAGATATCCCTTTTGCAGATATGACCATTCACTCCTCACATCTTTATTGCTCGTTGCAATATTGATCATATGCTGCAAATAAGTTTTAGAATTTTTATTATGCAGAGCAAAGGCTATTTCATTACAGTAGATATTACCTTTTCTGATTATATCCATATAATCAAAGATATTAGGTCCTATAGCGCCAAATAGTCCTGCTTGGAAATATTCATTCGTAGAAAAGAGTATCTCTATATTTTTGTTTAAAAATGATTTACTCTTACTTTTAGCTATATTTTCAACAACTTTACGAAAGATATAGTTATGAGTATAAATTCCGGGCATTGATCCTCCATAAATTTATTAGATAATAATTCTACCTTTATGTTTGTAAAGCAATAAAATTAGTCGGAACTATGATTTTTCACCACTATAATCTTGAAAATCTTGTGAACAAGGTTCTGGCTTTTTTATATTTCCTTTGCAGAATATTATTTGAAAAATTTAACTATGAGATTGCATATAGGTTTATTATGAAAAAAATCCTCTGTTACGGTGATTCTAATACTTGGGGATGTAGTCCTGTGGATAGTTCAAGGTTTGATGAAAATACCAGATGGCCCATGGTTATGAGTTCAATCCTTGGGGATAATTTTCTAATACTTGAAGAAGGACTCAACGGAAGAACAGTGCTAAACCTATCCAATGAAAATTATATGTTGAATGGAATAGAATATACGAATTCACTCATTGAAAATCATTCCCCCATTGATATTTTAATTCTAAATCTCGGACTTAATGATGTATTTATTTTTGAAGAAGTAACTATTAATGAAATATTAACTGGTATTGAAAAAATTATTGACACTGTAAATAATTTTCAAACTAAACATAGTAATAATATTCCTGAAACAGTAATAATGTCGCCTCTGAAATTTAATAATAATGTAGAATGGGCGCATGTTATTGAACTTCAGATAAATAAATTAAAAGAGTTACCTGAGGCTTATAAAAATCTATCAATGAAAAAAAGTTGCCATTTCTTTAATACATCAGATTATGTTACAGGCAGCATTATTGACGGTTCGCATCTTGATGCAGGCAGTCATATTTTTCTCGGAGAAAAAATTGCAGAATTTATTTTAAGCAGGTTTAAATGAAAACAGATCGTCTTTTTTTTAACAAAAATCTTCAAATCGTATTTTCGGTAACCCTTATTGCAGTTATGGAGGTTTCAATTATTACCCCTGTTCTGCCAAAAATTACCGAGGCTCTTTCAATAACAGCGGGCAAAGCCAATCTGCTGATTGTTGTTTTTACAATGCCGGGGATAATTCTATCGCCGTTACTTGGAATTGCTGCAGACAGATTTGGCAGAAAAAATGTACTTGTACCTGCGCTTCTGCTTTTTGGCATATGCGGAACTCTTTCAGGTATAACAAGAGATTTTTCATTAATTCTGATCTTGCGATTTTTTCAAGGCGCAGGCGCAGCATGCTTTGGAGCGCTAAACCAGACTATTATAGGCGATATATTTCCGGGCAAAGAGAGGGTAGAGGCAATGGGATATAATAGTTCGGTCCTCAATATAGGAACAATGGTATATCCGTCAATAGGAGGAACAGTAGCTCTTCTTGGATGGTATTATCCGTTCTTTCTGTCAACTTTGGCTTTTCCTGTTGCGCTCCTTGTAATATTCGGTCTAAAGTACACCGAACCTGTCAAGACTGAAAATATAGGAAGCTATCTCAAAGAGTCCTTTAAATTAATAAGAACAAAAGAAATACTCTCACTGTATATCGGAACACTTGCAGCATTTATATTATTATATGGAATCCTCCTTAGTTTCTTTCCGTTTTTTATGAAAGAAAAATTTCATATCAATACAATGATCATCGGACTTGCAATGTCTGCAGGATCAATAGGGGCTATTATAGGATCTTTCAATCTTGGAAGACTATCATCAAAATTTTCACCTAAAATACTTCTTGTAGCAGCCTTTCTGATATATCCCATAGCGCTTTCTATGTCATACTTTATGCCTGCAATATTTTTATTCATTATACCTGTTTTTATATATGGTTTTGCAAACGGAATATTAATGCCGAACATTCAAACCCAAATATCAATATTCTCTCCGGCAAAATACAGGGGAGCGTTTATGTCAATCAACTCATCTGTACTAAGGCTTGGACAGACCATAGGTCCATTAATCTCCGGGATTATAATTACAAGATACGGAAGCGGATATGTATTCATTGCAGGAATAATATTTGCGATTGCATCTGCTTTATTCATTGCTTATAATGTTACCGACAGGGGTAGTTTTAGCGATGTATGAAAGTGTGCACGGTAATTATATATATTAAATAATATTCTAGGCTCAGTGTGGTTAGTTACATGTTACGTCATCGCGAGCCGCATTTCAAGTTCGTCAGTAAGACAATGCAAATTCGGCGTGGCGATCCAGAAAAAAATTTCATCTCATTAAACTTTTTGCAGCAGTTTTATGCTTCGCCCCTGAATACTGATTCAGGTTTTGCGTAACCTTTGATAGAAAAGTCGTATCCGCCAAGATAAGCTTGTCTTGACGGATACTTTATTATAGCCGGTAACAGTTTAACCATTAACCGCAACTTGCAGCCATTACGGACCTGTGGGCAGCTTGTCCGTCCACCATGAATCTGTAAAACCGATAGACTCAAACCACGCGGGATCCCAGATTGCGATGTCAGCGCCGTCCTTACCACCGGAAGTTTTATTTGTGAATTGGGCTATACTTCCACTCATATCGTCCCACGCATAGTTGTTGGACAATGTGCTGCCAGAGTTATCGGTTCCCACAACGCGCCCGACTTCAACTGTTGTTGCAGTAACGCTTGCGTTCAATGCAACACAATTTTCTATCGTACCATCCTCATCGGCTCCTGCTATACCGCCAACACGTTTGACGTTTGCTATGACTTTGCCTGTGGCATAACAGTTTTTTATCGTACTCTGACTATTGGCTCCTATTATACCGCCAACATTCTCGTTGCCTGCGATATCGCCTGTGGCATAACAGTTTTCTATCGTACCAAAAAAATGGCCTCCTGCCATGCCGCCAATTTGTACGTTGCCTGTGATATCGCCTGTGGCATAACATTTTTCTATTGTACCATGAAAAATGAGTCCCACTATGCCACCAACATTATGGTTGCCAGAGACCTTGCCTGCGGCATAATAACAGTTTTCTATCGTACCACCTGAATTGTTTCCAGCTATGCCACCAACACCATTTTCGCTTGTTGTACCTGTGACATCGCCTGTGGCATAACAGCTTTTTATCATACCAATATTGGTTCCTACTATACCGCCAACCTGGTCGTTGCCAGTGACATTGCCTGTGATATAACAGTTCTCTACTGCACCACAATTGGTTCCTACTATACCGCCAACACGTTCGTTGCCTGTGACATTGCCCGTGACATAACAGTTTTCTATTGTACCAAAATTAAATCCTGCTATGGCGCCAACCTCCTCATCCGCGACATCACCTGTGACATTGCCTGTGACATAACAGTTTTTTATCGTACCCCAAAAATTGCCTCCTGCTATGCCGTCAGCGGCATAACAGTCTTCTATTGTACCATAAAAAATGACTGCTACTATGCCGCCATCCTCCAAGCCAAGATTTTTCACTGTGCTGTCCGGGCCAACGGCAATGAATAAGGCCGGCAAATCAGAAGTGGAACCAATTTTAATTTTTTTACCGGCACCATCAAAACTACCTCTGAAAGTGGAATCAAAGTTGAGGGCGGAAACAATGTCATTAATGGCACCAATGTCATCAATGCCATCAAGCTGGTCTCCAAGCTGATCTATATCGAAGTCGCCAATAGGTTTCCATGTAGCACTGGACATGTCGATGTCGTCTGTCAGCTCGTAATGTGCATCAAGCGTCCAGCCGTCTACATTTGTGCCGACTTTTTTCAAGGTGTTTACATCCTTAACTTTGAATGGTTTTCCAGACGTACCGTCACCCTGTTCAATGCCGCTGGTTTTCGGAAATACAGCAGTAATTACGCCTGAGTTTGCTGAATTGGTTGCCGTGGCTCCATAAACTGTAAAAAAGTTTACTGCTACGTTTTGCAGAGTGTAGCCTCCTTTAGGCGTCAGAGTAATGGTTGCGGTGTATTCTGTGGAAGTTTTAAAACTGGTGTCATTGGGCGACCATGTTACTGTTCCGATGTATTGCATTGTTTCTGTAATGGCTATAACCGGAGTTTCTCCTGTTACAGGAATGGTTACACCATTTATGGCTGCTATATTGATTGCTGTGGCTGCAGTATTTTCGGTTTTCGGAAATACTGCAGTAATCTCGCCTGAGTTTGCTGCGTTGCTTACAGATGTTGCCTTATCAACTGTGAAAAAGTTCGCTGTTACGCCTTCCAGAGTATAACCTCCTTTAGGAATCAGAGTGATGGTTGCTTTGTATTCTGTGGAAGCTGCAAAACTTGTGTCATTGGGCGACCATGTTACTGTTCCGATGTATTGCGTTGTTTCTGTAATGGCTATAACCGGAGTTTCTCCTGTTACAGGGATGGTTACACCATTTATGGCTGCTATATTGATAGTAGTGTCCGCGATTTCGTTGGCATCATCACCGCCGCAAGCGGAAAACATAAGTGAAAGAATAAGGACGAAAAAGGCTAAAAATGAAAAGTTTCTTCTATTACTAATACTTGTAATACTTGAAAATGGAAAATGGAAAATGGAAAATATCTTATTTAATTTTACCATACCACTGCCTCCTGTGTCGAGTAAAATTTTTTATTCATGAATTTTTTAACCTCACTTTATATTTAAAATTTTATGCTTGAAGATGCACGTTAATATAAATACGTGTAATAAAATATCAATTGTTTTTTTACAATTCTATCCTTTCTGCAAGGATTTCACGAACAAAGGGGTTGTCTCTCTGAATTTCACTAGATTTAAATACTAACGGCTCAAAAGGAACATCAGGTCTTCAACTTTGCGCTCCTTGCGGTAAATCATAAAGATAAATCTTTTACTTTTAAAAGAAAATCTATCATCTCTTTATTTTCTTCTTCATCTTTACATGAAATTAAAGATTCAAGAAGTTGATCGCTGTAAGTTATTTTTTTTAGAATTTCTCCTCTTTGCGAAGAGTCTATGTTATGGAAAGCCTTATCCTCTTTAAGAAGAATTCTTGCCTTATTCAATCTTTCAAGTATTATCTCTATGTTTTCAGGTATATGTTCCTCCATCTCCCTTCTTAAACGCGCAGCCATAGCAGGCGATGCGCCGCTTGTTGATACCGAAAGAATAAGATCACCTCTTCTGATAAATGACGGAATATAAAATGAACAGTTTGGAGGATCATCAACTGCATTAATTAAAATATTTTTCTCTTTCGCTTCATTAAAAATTTCTCTGTTTACATCTGAGTCGTTTGTTGCCGAAAAAACAAGCAGCGCAGAGTCAAGGTCATTCTTTTTATATTTTCTTTTTATGAGAGTGATTCTATCTTTAAATAATTCGGAAACTTTAATTATTTCATCATTAAATTCAGGTGATATTATTTTAATATTAGCGCCTGCTAAGGTAAGGTCCGACAGCTTTCGTAGGGCAACATCTCCTCCGCCTATAATTACAGCTTGCTGTCCGCTCATATTTAACATTATCGGATATAGCGTCATTAGCGATTAATCTCTTTAGGTATTTGAAACTCCTCTCCGTGAGCTCTTAGATATTCTCTCTTGTCCTTATCAAGGCCGATTTCATTATCACTCAGATAACATGCAGGATCAGGAGCCCACGGATCGCCATAGGTTCTGTAAGCTCTGACCCTCATAGCGCCTGTACATATCTCCATATATTTGCATAACCTGCATCTGCCCTTAATATATTCAGCCTTATTTTTTAATCCTCTCATAATAGGATCAGACTCATCCATCCATATATCGCCGAAATTTCTATCCTTAATATTTCCAAATGAATAATCCTGCCAAAACTGATCAGGATGAACATTCCCAAAAAAATCAATATTGGAAATACCTACGCCTGTGGAATTTGCAGCGCCGCCATTCCATTTAAGCATTGAATATGTTTCTTCGGCTTTGTCCATACCCTGTTCTTTCATCTTCAAATAAGTATAAACTCCATCAACATGATTGTCCACAGTTAAAATATTAATATCAAGACCTCTATCAAAATAATCCTTTGTTCTCTCAAGTATTATATCCATTACCTTTTTAGATTCGCTGTGAGTAAGATCATCTTCTGATATTAAACTCCCTCTGCCGGAATATACTAAATGATAAAAACACGCCCTGTTTATACCCTCTCTTTCAATAAAATCAAATATGCCATTAATGTCTAAAAAATTTCTCCTTGTTAATGTAAGCCTGAGTCCGACCCTTTGATTAACAGCTCTGCAATTATCAAAGCCCTGCATAGTCCTTTTAAAAGCGCCCTGAACTCCGCGAAATTTATCATTAACATCTTCAAGTCCGTCAAGACTTATCCCAACATAAACTACACCCGAATCTTTGACTCTCTGTGCTGTGTCCCTGTCAATAAGCGTTCCGTTGGTTGAGATTACAGGGCGCACATTTTTCTTTGCCCCATATTCAAGGAGAGTAAAAAGATCACTCCTCATAAATGGCTCTCCGCCTGAAAAGAGAAGAGATGGAATCCCGAAATCCGAAAGCTCATCAATCAGTCCGAATGCTTCATTTGTTGTTAATTCATTTTCATATTTTTTATTATCAGAATCCGTATAGCAGTGCACGCATTTTAAATTACATGTACGTGTTGTATTCCATACAACAATTGGTCTTCTTTCGCTGGCTGATTTTTGTACCTGATGGGGCGTGTTGCCGTGACAATCAGGACCTGATTCTTTTCCGTATCTAAGACCATCGCCGGTTGATGATCCTCCGCAATAAAGCTTTCCTATATCAATCATAATTTAACCTTTTTTATTCATTAATTTTTATGCGGGCGGCAGGTTGCCGCCCCTACGGTTTCATTCATTAAATTCATTCATTAAACTTTTCCAGTCATTAAATTCTTTGGAGAAATATTTTACTCTCTTTTTCTTCAACTCTTTAATTGACGAGAGTACAAGGAAATCCTTAATACCACTCTTATCTGAGAGTTCGTCTATTATACTTTTTAGTTCTTCATCCGACTTTGCGTGTATCATTGCAAATAGCGGATGTTCCCATCGACCCGGATGTATAGTTCTGAAATAAAGGTGCGATATGGACTTTGATTCTTTGAAAAAATCAATATCAGATAAATCATCAGGTTTCCATGCAGTCATTGCATTTGCCCTATATCCGGCGCTCCTATGTCTTAGAACTGCGGCATATCTTCGCATAATTCCTGCTGCAATAAATTGTGAAAAATATGAAAGTAACAGCTCTTCGTCACGGAGTATCTTTCCATTCTCTAAAATTTTTTTAAAAGGATTTTTTTCTATGGGGAGATCATTCTGTAATAGAAGAACCGCTTCTCTGCCTGCCTCGTCAAATGAATCTAAATTTAAGTCTGTTTCTGTTCGCGTAGCAGCATTATCAAAATCATCTCTGTCTCCGATATTAAGATATACTCCGATTTTTAAAAGCTTTTCATTCCTTAATACCAAAAAATCCGAAGCTGATGTTTTCAATGCAAGAGTAGAAACTGTTCTATTAAAAGATTCCTGATTTTCTTCCGCTAAGGTAAACCATATATTGTATTTATGGTCTCTTAAATAATTATGACTTACTCCCGGGTGAGAGTTTATTATAGCTGCGGCTTCTTCAATTTTATCTTTCTGAATTTCAAATGCAACAAGATTGAGATAATATCCGAGTTTTTCTCCGTCAAAGATTCCTGATATATTTCTTATAACGCCATTTTCTTTTAAATGTATAAGAGTATCTAAAACTTCATCTTCGGTTAAGCCTATATCTTTTCCTATCTCTAAAAAAGGATTACTAACACAGGGGATACCTTTCTGTACTCTGTTTAAAACTAAGGCTTCTTTATCGGTAAATTCAGTCATGTTTCATCCCCGGTTTATACAAGCAGTATGGTTCTTCTTCCAAAAGATCTCCGCACGCATAATAAGCTCTTGCCCTACATCCGCCGCAAACACCCTTAAATTCGCATATACCGCATTTACCCTTAAGTGTTTTAAAATCTCTAAGTGTTAAAAAAAGATCGGATTTCTCCCAAATATCCGTAAATGGAGTTTTAAGAACATTTCCTGTTGAAACAGGAAGATAACCGCATGGCTGAACCTCGCCGGTATTTGAAATAAAGCATACGCCTGTTCCTGCAAGACAGCCCCTTGTCATTGCAGCCAT
>JGI24702J35022_10002573_pt1 | contig 11033 bp, 5 predicted proteins | sample TergutTh196P4_FD_35022 | JGI IMG/M metagenome (IMG submission 35022)
TGTTTGTGTTCCAAATAAGTGTTGTTGGCCCATGTAGTTTCCCTGCTTTGTCTTTGTTACCTATAATGTACATGCTAGTTAAGAGGTTTTCGGAGGTTGCCCATAGTAAAAGCTACTTTGTAGAGTACAAATTAAGTTATTCGACATAGTGAGACGAAAAAGATACATAAATATATACAGAACAATACTTAGAATAGTGATAAAATGAAAAGTAGTTTATGGGATACCGCTCAAAGTGTGGTTTAGCGGCTAAATTTCGGCAGGCTGTTTGAATGAATAAAATTGATTATCTAAAATATGCAATGAAAACGTGTGAATTAAAAAAGTCAGATAAACCGAATGTGCAAGATATCGCTGATGTGCTGAAAAGCACTTTTGAAAAAGTATATGATGTAATATGCTTGGATATTGATGGAACGATTACAGGAACAACATCTGACATAAAAGATGTTTCGCCAGAAATGATTGACATATTTAAAAAATTATTTGATGCACAAGTATGCGTATGTTTTGTTACAGGAAGAGGACGAAAAAGCGCAACAGATTTTGTTAAAAAAATTATTTCATCAGGCGGATTAGATGAAAAAACACCCAATAGGTGGTACTGTATTAATGGCAATGGCTTTGGATTTTTACACACCATAACTGATTTCTGGGATACTGAAACTGAGTTTGTTGAGATAACACGTCAAAACAAATTTTGCAGGGATAAAGATAACTTAAGGTCTAATATCGCAAAAATTATTTCATTACGGTCGAGCTTAGACGAGGAAAAAATAATAAGTGAATCTAAAGAATCAAACTATAAAACAAGTTTGATATTTACTTTTAACACTATATTACCGAATGAACTTAGCATTGTTAATTATTTAAAAGAGTATTTAAAAAATTATCCAGATTATCGTTTATCAAAAGGAAAGTATAGTGAAATACACGGAGGGAAATATTTTCTTGAAGTAAGTTGCACTTCAAAAGGTCAAGCAATTAAAAAAATTATACAGGTTATGAATATTTCTGAAGATACCGTACTAAGAGTTGGAGATCAAGGCGACGAGTGGGGTATTGATCATACCATGCTTAACACAAATGAGAGTTTTTCCGTTGGAACAATATCAAAAGATAATCTAAAGTGTTGTTTTCCCGTATTAGATTACAATAGCGGCTATAAAGTGTTAAAAGGTTCTGAAGGAACAAAATTTTTATTAAAAACTATAAATGTACGTCCATCAGTTTCGTTTAATATTTCGAATAGAGAAAAAATTTGATCGTTTAAACGTGTGAGTTACATGGGATAATTTTTGCCTGGATATGTTTATTGCGAAAAGAATAAACGGTAGGCAAAAGTGAGTTTTCATAGAACCCACAAACCAATAAACTCAAAGAACAAAAATATTTGGAGCACAAAAATGAAAAGGGACACACAGTTCACGCTTAAAAAAGCACATAAACATTTTCAAGTTATTACAAAGCATAGAATTGAAGTTGGTAAAGTATGTTTTCGTGCAGGACTATATTGGCAAGGAATAACTCATGACCTGTCTAAATACTCGCCAACAGAGTTTATCTCTTCTGCACGATATTACCAAGGTACAAGTAGCCCTATTGATGCGGAAAAGAAAGACAAAGGCTATAGTTTAGCGTGGTTACATCACAGAGGACGTAATCCCCACCATTGGGAATATTGGATTGAAAGACTTAGCAAGGGTGGTGTGCCGCTTAAAATGCCTCTTAGATATCTTGTAGAATTAGCTTGTGATTTTATAGGCGCAGGGAAAGTGTATATGGGTAAGTCGTGGACTTTTTCAGAGCCATTCAAATATACACAAGATAAAATACTGAAGGGTAACATGAAATTGCATAGCGAAACACAAGAACTGTTGCTTCAAATACTCAAAGAATTTGAACAAAAAGGCTATTCAGCATTGAAACAAAAAAACATAGCAACACTGGCAGAAGGTTTAAACTATGTATAACTACCACCAAGAGTGCAGAATATAAAAAAATTGGCAGTATCCCGAAGTATTTTAATTGGTGTGGTTTATTAGAAAGAAAAACTTTTACTGACCAAAGCCTCATCTTGCACCAAAAATATTGCTAAACCAATCATACTTTTGGGCCCTCCGCAGAAACCTATCACACACTTAACTTTACCACACTACCATATAGTGAAATGCCATAATATCCTTGTAAAATACCACAGTCCATTATGATGAAGTGTTAGACACTTATTAACTGATCCTTGAAACCTACCACCTATTGTAGGGGTAAAAAACTCGGAAATTTGAGTTACGTTTGTTTTCAATAATATCAAGAACTATTTGCTTAGTTAAGACCGAATAAGGAGTGTGATGACCAAGCTCGTCTGGTTTTAAAACATAATATTTCCATGATTCCATCATTTTTGGGTTCTTCAAGAAAGCTTCCAATAAAGCCTGTGAAGCACCACCAGTGCTACCAATAGGGTAAAACGGTTTACCCTTACAACGCTTGGTAAAAAGATAAAACTCATCATTACATTGCTTGTTGTCAATGTCGTATACGCCATCCATACCCCCAATAGAAACACCCGCAATCAATTTCTGGTCACTTAACATATTAACACGCATTTTTAAGAGACTTTGTACACGGTCTGTGCCTTCAGAGCTTACCCACATTATTTTACCAATACCCTCTTTTTCTAATTGTAAAGTCTCTTTTGGTATAACGTCACGAAATAACTCTGATTGATAAATGTAAACAAGTGGAAGATCTAATTTAACTTCTTGATTAGCACAAAAAAGGGAAAAATCTCTGGCAACCGAGAGTACTAAAGGAGAAATTGTCGGATGGCCACCAAATACAAGTTTGCCTTTTGCACCAAACACAGATCTCGCCAAGGCCACAACAGCACTTGTTATTTCAAATGGATTCGCTTCTGGAAATTTATTTGCACGATCCCCATAAGGAAAACTTGCAGACATAAAAACACTGGAACCAGCCAAACCGTCTGAATAAAAAGGTGACCCTATCAACCATTGCCAACTCCCTTTGGTTAAAGAATTATCAATAGAATTTACACCTAAAGTAACTTTAAGCTTTCGTTTATTTATTGTCCAAGTTAAAAACTCATTCTGGTTCGACGGGAGCTTAGTACCGTATTGTAATAATATTTTATTCGGTGCAGGCGCAAGACCTTCTTTTGGTATGGGTATATTATCCAATTGGTATAAGTCTTCTGGACAGGATAATCTAGGTGTAATAGCAACAATTTTACATTGTTTACTTGTACGATCTTTTAATACTAAATGCCAACCAGGATATTCCGTTATGTCCATGTTTTTTTCTTTTGCAATTTTCTTTACTGCATTAACAGCTTCTCGTCTACGGCGAAACAACCCTGCATAGTGCTCATCTTCGACCTTACGAAGTATCTCCTTTATTGTGCTAACATCGATTTCACCATTTTTAACCATTGGAGGTTCAATAGAAACTATTGGCGGTTCCATTTTTGATACTACTGTAGGTAAATCATGTTCCGCGTTTTTCCAGTGTACCACTACAATAGGCATATTAGATTCCAGAGCCTGAATTATTTCAGCAGTAATCCACTGTGATTCATGCATTTCGGGAGAGTGTAACAGTAAAATAAACGCCGTTTCTTCTATTGCTTTTGTAATTTCGTCTTGAATATTTTGCGATGACGCAACCCTAATTTTATCTAAGAAAACGTTGAATCCTTTTTTGACTAAACCATCGTGAAGTTGAAAAGCGACACCAGTAGCATCTGACCGTTTATAAGATATGAATATTTTTCTATCTTTATCCAATATACCCAACGATTCAAATATCGTTGACAACAATTGTGACGGCACAGGTGTTCCATTTTCCCAAATAACCGCCTGAATATTTTCGATAACATATGGAACTTGTTTGGAAGCATCGCGTTCATCTTTGATGACAGGAATTATTTGTATTTTTTTCTCTATAGCAAAAGATAATTTTTGGTTAAATTTTTCATCTTTAAGTGCTTGTTCACTGCTAAGATACACTGCCACTTGGCTATATTCATTGGCTACATTATCTGCCAAAGAACGCAGGCAACATTCTTCAGAAATAGCTATTTCAATTCCAAACTTATCAGCATCACACATAACAGCCTCACGAACAACATCCTTTCTAGCGTCATCAGCAACGCTAATGATGAATAATTGAAACAGTTATATCCCATCCACAGGCAAGAAGCAAATGACTTTTTCTCCTTGTATTTTCTCTGTTACTCCCCTGTAAGGCTCTGGATATATTTTTCGTTAATTTCGACCGATTTTGGTGTATATAGGCTACAAATTACAAAAGAGCAAATGTGATAAATGTTGTTTTATAAAAATCTGACAAAATATCTGCTGTGTCAGTAGCAGAATGAATGTATCCACCGATTCTACTTTTGATGTTCTACTGTATTTCGGTCATTATTGGATAAAATGTGCACGTATGAAGCTAATTTGTGTTTTCCAAATTAAGGAACAGTTAAGTTATAATTTGCGAAAATATATGAAAGAATAGTGTTGTTAAAGCCATAAATGGGTAAAAACAGGTTATTTTGTAGTTGGAAAATTATGTAACTTCGTAAGTTATTGGCTAACAGCTCCTAACTACCCCATTTCTGAGTTACTAACGTCATACCGCAATATAATCACATACTATAAACAATCATCAACCATACATGTGCCACGTTTTTAAGCTCTTGTTATTTAATTTTTTAGCCAACCCCTTACGAATAAGAAATACTATCTCGTCAATATATCGTGAATTAAATAATTGTTCATTTTCTTCCTTGGATAAGCCATTATTTAGTTCTGTTAGTTTCAAAGTTTTAATGGTATCTATACTCTTTTGATAATTAATTATGTAGGTTGGATAATTTGAATTGATGAAATCAAACACTTCTTTAAATCCTTCGTTTTTTCTTTTTTGCCAGTCTAATGTTAATTCTTCAGGAACTTTGCCAGTCTTTATTGCTTCACATACACTAGCTGTAAAACCACCAAAACCACCTATAAGATAAAGAGGTAATCCTCGTTTCCCTGCAATCACTATTTCTTCAAGTACACCAGACATAAACCCTCTAGAACTAGAGTCCCCACCAGCACATATCCGTGCATCACATTTTGCATCCATTGCTTTACGCATCTCAGTCAAACATCTACTTCTCACAAATCGATATTTCCCCTTACTTTTCGCCTCACTTAATGCTACATATTCTTCCCTATTTGAAACTAACTTTGAAACATCGTCTGGACGACCTACTTCAATCACTTTTGAAACATCCATAATTTCACGTTTCCACTCTTTTGCTTTCTCAGGATCTTCTATAGATGTCGTCCATGCAACATAATTGATTATTTGAAACTCTTTTTTCGGATATTTTGCTCGGAGTACCTTTGCATAAGGGTATATGAATTCAGTGAATCCGTCGTCTCTAGCGTCGCCACCACAAACTAGGGTAGCATTACAATCCAATAAATATCGTGAAATTTCTTGTGATAAAACTTTAAGACTTGTATCATTATGACCAATCATTAATAATTCTTTTTGACTCGGATACGCAAAAGACATGCCTATATTTGTCCCTTCGAGGCTACAAATATTAGTTGTCAAAGGCGTTTCCACGGGAATATCTAATGATTTTAAGAAAGCAACCTCTTCTTCAAAAACAGGTGGATCAGGATAGACAAATCTTGTATAGCGATCATTATATTGGATATTACCATCTTTTATAACAAATAGTTTCTCAATATCAGATACTTCGGGTGGACGATTTAATATTAAAGCAGAGTTATCTATCCACTTTTTTTTCTGATACGCAATCAATAACAAATGAGCATACTTAAAACGAAGGGTTTCTATTAATGCCGCTTTAATTATCTCAAGCAAATTCTTTTTAAAAGGACCTACATTTAGTTCATCATGGAATTCATGTACAATATTGAACTGTTCTGACAATATTGGAGTGGGATTTTCTACAAAACTGCATATAAGCTTGAGCGGTGGTGTTGCATTATGATGAATGTGTATACTTGGGATATTGGTCAAAAGGGGAGTTCGTCTGTCTTCTGAGTTTTTCAAGGCATCTACAACAATAATTGGGCGATTATGTTTCTTTGCCCACAATATTTCGCGTTGACACCAATAACTAGATGAATAATTATCAGTGTTGATTGCAATAACAGTGGAGTCTTTAATATGTTCTTCTATTTCGGTATCAAACTGATAACCAGGTGCTATATCTGTTGTATCAAAAAAAGAATTCATGTGGCTATTATCAATGAAATTTTTTAAAGCTTTTGCAATCTCCTCACCCTGTGGATCATGTTTATGTTTAGTGTGACTTAAAAATAACTTTAGAGCCTTATCTTTACCTTTTGACGATTCACTACTTGAATTATTAAGGACATATCGGTATATCTCATGAACAATTTCAATAAAGATATGATCATACCTGACTTTTTCTTCAAAATCATACGCGCGTATAAAATTTCTGTTTTTATACGAACCTTTTAAGGTAAGTGCTGTTTTATCAAGTGCAATAGGAACCATACAAATATTTTCAGCTAAATTCATATTTTCAATAGATGATAGCCACTTGTCATCGCTCATAAATTCTTTACCAATGAAAGGGAAAAACATTGTTTTCCCACCTAAATCTTGTATTTCAGGCATAGTTTGAGTCCGCTCATTAGTATATAAAAAGACGGGTAAATTTGCTGAGCGAGAAAAAGGTTTTGTTACGTCTTTTGAAAGCCACTCTGATAATTGTATACTTAGCGATTTGGCACTTTCATCTTCTGGATTTTCGCTTGCATCCTTATGATGCCACATAAATATTACAGTTAAGGGGGGAATGAACGAGTTCACTTTGTTCATTTGCTTTCACCAAATCATTAATTGTTGATATTCGAACATATGAGTGTTATGTTGTGTGGGAATAGCTAGTTACACGATAGCTTTGATATAAGAGGAGTTTTGGCAGAGAGATGCCAACAAATGGTGAACCTGATAATCGTAAAGTCTACATTTTTTGGATGCTATGTGAGATAGCGGTTTTTTAGATTATATAAAACAGGTATAGACAGGCATGAAACTTTTTGCGATACATTAGATACTGTAGATTAATCGATTATTTTTATAAAGAATACCGATTACTCAGGTGAACATGGTTTAATTCTGAATGGACCTAACACGACTCTAATGAGAATCAATATTTTTCCAACCAACTCTCAAATGGGTCTTTAAATTCAGCAGAATTATAAGTGTTCGCCATATTCTCTTTCAATGTAACTGTACTTGATGTGTCGCCTATTTTTTTGAATATTTGATAACTTTTAAGATACCACTTCAATGCCGCGTCATACTTTGTCTCATGATGATACACCGTTGCAATATTACTATAGATAGTCGCAGTAGTTGGATGGTCTTTACCCAACACATGCTCATAAACAACTAACGCCGTCATATACCCATCTAATGCTTCCTTATACATACCCAAACGCAAATGAATACTTGCAATTTTGTCATATATGGCTGCAGTAAATTGATGGTTTTTGCCAAATACTTTTTTACGTATAGTTAAAGCCTTTTTATGCCAATGCAGTGCCTTTTTGTATTTGCCTTGATAATCATAGGTAAGTGCAATATTGTTATACGTTGCTGCAATATCCGGATGATCTTTACCTAACGCCTTTTCTGCAATAACTAACGCTTTGCGATACCATATTAGTGCCTCTTTGTATTTGCCTTGATAGTCGTAGGTGAGTGCAATGTTGTTGTAATTTGTTGCAATATCTGGATGGTTTTTGCCTAATGCCCTTTCTGCGATATCCAATGCTTTGTAATACAATTCTAATGAATCATCAAATCTAGCCATACGCATATAGACATTTGCAATGTTATGATAGCTTGTTGCAATGTCTTGGTGATCTTTGTCTAACACATTTTTACGTATGGCTAAAGTTTCATAATGCATTTTTAATGCATCATCCAATCTACCTAGATGCATATAAACGATCGCGATATTGTTGTATGTACCTGTAGTATCTGGGTGGTTTTTACTTAACACTTTTTCACGTATGGTTAAAACTTTCAAATATTGTTTTAGTGCTTTTTTAAATATGCCTTGGTGCATATAGACCGTTGCGATATTGTTGTACGCGGTTATAGTAATGGGGTGGTTCTTGCCAAACACTCTCTCAGTAATGGTTAACGCTTTGCGATACCATATTAGTGCCTCTTTGTATTTGCCTTGGTGATCGTAGGTGAATGCAATGTTGTTACATGTGATTGCTGTATCCGGATGGTTTTTTCCTGACACCCTTTCGCGTATGTCTAAAATACTGCGGAATACTTCTATTGCCTTCTCATATTCACCTTTGTTGTCGTGAATAAGTGCTATGTTGTTGTAGGTTGTTAGAGTGTTCGGGTGGTTTTTGCCCAACACACGCTTCATGATCCTTAAAGCTTCACGATACTCAGTTAAAGCTTCATCAAGCTTGCCCAGATGCTTATAGATAAGTGCCTTGTTGTTATATGTAATTGCATCATCTGCAAGCTCTTTGTCTGATGTTTCCGTGGTAACTAATGCCTTATCACACCATTTTAATGCCTCTTTGTATTTGCCTTGGTGATCGTAGGTGAGTGCAATGTTGTTACATGTGGCGGTAGTTTCTGGATGATCTTTACCTAACACTTTGAGCTGAATTGCCAAACCTTTATTATACCACTTCAGTGCCTCATCATACTGTCCTTTGTTTTTGTATGTATCTGCAATATTGTTATATGCAGTCGCAGTTTCTTGATGCCACACACCCAACACTTTTTCATAAAAGTTTGCTGCTTTTATTCTCCATTTCAGTGCCTCAGCATAATTAATCGCTGTTTCTACGTCATTTTTTATTTCTAAACCTCTTTTTGTGTACAGCCCATTTGCGTATACATCAGCTAATTGAGTGGCAGCTAATATTGCCGACTTATAATGATCAGTTATGGCCAAGTGTTCATCAGTGGCAATTGCTAATAATTTTACGGCCTTATCAAAATTTTTTTCCACATATCTACCATACAAATAAGCGTTACCCAATAAATAAGCTCGTTCACTACTCATCGCCCACTGATCTATACTGTCACATACATCTTTGAGTTTTGTCGCAAATTTATCATAAAAAGCAGTATCCCATAATTTAACACTGTTTACTACATCTGGAAACAGTTTCGCAAAGAGATATAGTTTAGTGCGTATAGCTTCTACCGATATCACAGGTTTATGGTCTTTAGCAAAGGGGTACTCAACCGTTCGTACATAACTATCTTCATCTTTGACTAGGTTTGGTGTCACTAATAATGTGAATAGATCGCTATTGGTTATAGCGTTTTTAATACCTTCATCAGAAGGCTTACTAGCAGGCAGATATTTGTCGTACCATATAGAGACCGCTTCAAAACGTGGCATATTGTGAAATTTTTGCATAAATTTCAATGCTGTTTCACGGTCTTCGCTACGGTAGCCCAGAAATATTTTGGCACTAAATGCTTTAGTGTAAATCTCTTCGTCAAGTTTACTCGGTGTCAATAAAGATTCTAATTGAGTTTTTAGTTTATCTAAATATTCAAAATCATAAAGATTAATACCACAAATTGTTCCCAGCATTTCTTTAAAAACGGGATGGAAAAAAAGATCAGGTTCTTTTGCTATCGGCAAAATTGGAGTATTCATTTTTCTTGCTATCACAAACTCGGGTATTTTATTGTTAGCAATGGAGTCTAATAATTCCTGCGTAACTAACAAAATCAGTAAATCCGTTTCCTGTAATTCTTCATGTAATGTTTTATCATCAACATTTTTATCAGGTGTATCAATATAGGAAATAATACAATCTATTTCTATAGCTGTAGAACGCAAATTTTCAACTAATGTTTTCCTATCGTTGACACTATTTTTGTCACAAATAAGGAATATTCTCTGAGATTGATTTGAGAACGGTTTATCTGTTGGCGTTACACGTTCTATACGTGTTGCAGTATCATCAATAGTGCCCAAAGTGACCATGACAGATTTACTTCCTGCATTCCTCCTTACTGTGCTCACAGTCTTTTTAGTCTGCTGTTCTGAAGTCTCCAATTACTATCAATGTCAGTTGTTCCCAAAAAGTAATCACTTTTTAAAAACAGGTGACACTGTCAGCCGGTGTTTAGAAGTTTATTATTTGAGTAACAAAAATCAAAATTCATCATTTCAAAGTAGTAGTGAGTTTCCTATGTTGAGTATTGATGTAGCACGTAATTTAAGAATCAAACACCCAAAAAGTGTGGGTGAAACTATTTGGGTGAAAGGGTTTTGTTGAGACCGTGGACGGTGATTTGGTTTTTTTCAATTATGTGTTTTGTTTCTTTCAAATAAGCCCAAGCTGCGTTCTTCTTTGAATGTTCTTGCGCAAAGGTAACTTCAGACTGCGCAACAACCCAAGTATTTTCCCTCAAACACAAATACACAACCACACATGAATACACAAACACTACACACAGTGATTAACATGTTACTTTTAACGTTTTTGCGCAGTCTAATATTTGCCTGTTTTTAATTGGATTGAGGTCGGTGGGTTAATATGAAGTGTGCTTTGTCTGATTTGTTGCCTGTTTGTGGAACTGTTCAGGAAGCGGTGTATACTTACTTTGACCAGTGCAAATCTTAAACGATTCCACTATAAACAAACACCAGAAACAAAGAAACCTTCCACAATATATTATTGGTCGTAGACTTTTTTTACGCAACTCTACAGTTTGAACGATAATAACGCTCTCGTCTGTAACAACACGATAAATGACCCTGTATTTACCCACACGCAAAGACATAGAATTACTTAAACGACCAGCTAAACACTCAATGTTGTCAACCTAAAATTAACTGCTAATTTAAAACGTGGGTTGGATGTTTATAGGTTTGTTTTAAGTGTGTTTTAATGGTTAGTGTTTGTTTGTTTTTGGTGGTATGGTGTTTTTTTGGTGTT
>JGI24702J35022_10002574_pt1 | contig 11031 bp, 9 predicted proteins | sample TergutTh196P4_FD_35022 | JGI IMG/M metagenome (IMG submission 35022)
CGGAACGCAAACAAATATGAACCTTAATGAAGTGATTGCCAATTATGCAAAAACATTATCCACTCCTGTAGTTCTTCATCCTAATGATGATGTAAATAAATCGCAATCCACCAACGATGTGTTCCCTACAGCAATGAGAATAGCGGCAGTACAAGCCGTTTGTAAGTGGTTACTGCCTAATTTGTCTCAATTAGAATCTACATTTTTACAAAAATCTGAAGTTTTTAAAGAAATCACCAAAATTGGACGTACTCATTTAATGGATGCCACGCCACTTTCGCTGGGCGATGAATTTTCTGCTTTTGCTGCGCAATTATCTTTTGGTTTAACAAATATTAAGAACGCCCTTACCGTAATATCTTTTCTGCCCATTGGCGGAACTGCCGTAGGAAACGGTATCAATACCCCAAAAGGATATGATGAAACAGTGGTGAAATATATCAATCAATTTGTTAATGCAGAATGTAGCGGCATCCCTTGCGGATGCCTGCAGAAGGCAGAAAATAAATTTGAGGCGATGGCTTCGCACGATGCTTTTGTGGAACTTTCGGGCGCATTAAAACGCCTTGCCGTTTCATTGATGAAAATAACCAACGATATTAAGTTGCTGGGTTCTGGTCCACGCTGTGGGTTGGGTGAATTGATGCTCCCTGAAAATGAGCCCGGTTCATCCATTATGCCCGGAAAAGTAAACCCTACCCAATGCGAAGCGTTGGCTATGGTGTGTTGTCAAGTAATTGGTAACGATGCCTCCATTACTGCTGGTGCTATGCAAGGACAATTGCAACTCAATACCTTTATGCCGCTCATAGCCAAAAATATCTTAGATTCCATTCATCTATTGAGCGATGCGATCATTTCGTTTAATGATAACTGTCTTTCAGGTATAAAACCCAATCTGAAGAATATTCGAAAACATTATGATAATTCATTGATGATGGTTACCAAATTAAATCCGATTATTGGTTATAATAATGCTGCCAAAATTGCCCAATACGCCCACAAAAATGATGTAACACTGAAAGAGGCAGCATTAGAGCTGGGGTTGATAAATGAAGAAGAGTTTGATAGGGTTATAAAATGATTGTGTCTATTGTGTGTTATTTAAAAATTTCATGTTAATTTGCAGCGTAAATTAATCTTAAAAAAAAAACTATGCAAAAAAAATTATTCTTAGTCTGTTTGCTGGGCTTATTTTGTTCGGTAAACTTTTTAATTGCCGGTAATCCGGTATCTGTTAAATCCGGCAATGTTTCAGTGTTGAAAGAAGTTTCAAAGGCACTTTTAGAAATTGATTATTCTTCCGCAAAAGTAGGTAATCTCATCTTTAACGATTATTTGGCAGCACAAGGGGAAGACTATGTAAGAGATTGGCCCAGAGAATCTGAAACGGCTACATCCTATTTTAGAGCGCGTTTTAATAAAAAGAGTAAAGGTATAAAACTTACTACAGACGAATCAGTTGCTTCCTACAAGATTCGCATTACTCCGAAAACAATAGATATGGGGAATGCCGGTAGTTTTTTTGTAACCATGGCTGTGGGAGGCAGTAATAAAGCAGGAGGAGTCATTATGTGTGGGTCTATTGAAATCATTAATCTGGAAACGAATGAAGTGGTTTGTTCTCTTTATGCGGATGATGTAAAAGGGAAAAGCCATTTTAAAGATGCTATTCGTCTAGGGTATATGTATGATGAATTAGCAAAAAAGATTTGTAAGTTAAAATAAAGAGTAAACATTATATGTCAAAAAAAGAAACATCCATCTTTCAATTAATTTTGTCGCTTACGGGAATAGCCATTGTGGCTTCCGTTTTGCTCGCTGCGGTTTACGTCATTACAAAAGAACCAATTGAAAAAATTAAAATTGAAAAAAACAATGCCGCTAAAATTGCGGTACTACCCGGTTTCAATGCCGAAACCGGAACTCTTACCGAAATGAACATTTTCTGTGAAGAACTAAACGACTCATTAATGATTACCTTCGCAGAGATAGATCACCAACTTTTTGGCGCGGCTGTTGCTACATATACCAATAAAGCCTTTAATGGACGCTTTGATATTATGGTAGGTTTTGACAGTGAAGGAAATGTTTTAAATACTGAAGTACTTGGACATCACGAAACCCCTGGATTAGGGGATAAAATTGATAAGAAAAAAGACAAATTCTCTACAAAAATTGTTGGAAAAAATCCAAATGCCAACCCATTAGTTGTAAAAAAAGATGGAGGAGATGTAGATGCCATTACTGCAGCCACTATCTCTTCCCGTGCCTTTTGCGATGCTGTAAACAATGCTTCAAAAGTTTTTCAAACAGCACTAAAAAGTTATTTATTGAATACTAACAATGAATTAACCGACAATAATATGTCAGAAAAGGAGGAAAATTATGAGTAAACTTAATCTTATCACACGCGGCATTATTAAAGAAAACCCCGTACTAATTTTAGTTTTAGGACTTTGTCCATCTCTTGCGGTTACTACTTCTGCCATAAACGGCATCGGAATGGGACTTGCCACAACTTTCGTATTGATTTGTTCAAATACACTGATTTCAATGCTTAAAAATGTAATTCCTAACGAAGTGCGTATTCCTTGTTTTATTGTGGTAATTGCTACTTTTGTTTCTATCGTTGACATGCTCATTCAAGGTTTTGTTCCGGCATTGGCAGAAAGTTTGGGCTTGTTTATCCCGTTGATTGTAGTAAACTGTATTGTGTTAGGGCGTGCGGAAGCATTTGCTAGCAAAAATAATATCTTTAATTCATTTCTTGATGGAATTGGCATGGGACTTGGTTTTACCTTTGCCTTGTTTCTCATCGGCTCAGTACGCGAAATACTCGGTAGTGGATCCATTTTAAACTTTAAGTTTTTGGATAACACCGAATTACTTATTTTCGTCCTAGCACCGGGTGCTTTCTTCGTCATAGGATTAATTATTGCAGCTGTTAGATTTTTTCAAACTAATGAATAAAAAACTCATAACAATCTTTAAATAATAAAATATGGAATACATCATCATGTTTATTGGCGCTATTTTTGTGAATAATATTCTTTTGGCGCAATTCTTGGGTACTTGCCCTTTTATGGGAGTTTCCAATAAAATATCTACTGCTGCAGGAATGGGTGCTGCTGTTGTGTTTGTAATAACATTAGCAACTATGGTTACTTCATTGATTCAAAACTATATTTTAGTACCCTTACAAATTACTTTTTTGCAAACCATTTCATTTATATTAATCATAGCCTTTTTGGTACAAATGGTAGAGATTATCCTTAAAAAGATAAGTCCTTCGTTATATCAGGCATTAGGAATCTTTCTACCTTTAATTACCACAAACTGTGCTGTTTTGGGTATCGCAATTTTGGTAACGCAGAAGAATTTCAATCTCATAGACAGTACGCTTTTTGCTATGTTTTCAGCCATGGGGTTCGCACTTGCCATCATCATTTTTGCAGGAATTCGTGAACAGATGGAGTTGGTTGATATTCCTAAAGGGATGCAAGGAATTCCGATAGCACTGATTACTGCCGGAATCTTAGCGATGGCATTTATGGGATTTGCCAATTTAGTATAGATAGTTTATGTATCTTGAAAATTCCGCGCTTCATGTTCAAGAAGGAATTCCGCAACCGGAACCCATTTCGCCTTACCTTATTATTAAAAGAAAAAACAGATGGAGTGCCGAAACCTACGTTAAAGGAATTTTAACAGGAAATAGAGTATTTTTAAGTCAAGCAATTACCCTTATTGAAAGTACCGCTTGTCGCGATATCGAAACAGCATCTAAAATTATTGAACAGTGTTTGCCTTACTCCGGAAACTCTATCAGAATTGGAATAACCGGTGTCCCCGGCGCAGGAAAAAGTACTTTTATAGATACCTTCGGAAAATATTTGACCTCCATTGGAAAAAAATTAGCGGTGTTGGCAGTTGATCCCAGTAGCGAAATTTCAAAAGGGAGTATTCTGGGAGATAAAACACGTATGGAAGAACTATCCGTTGATCCTAATGCTTTCATCCGCCCTTCACCCTCTGGGCTTACCTTAGGCGGCGTGGCACGCAAAACCCGCGAATCTATTATCCTTTGTGAAGCCGCAGGATTTGATACCATCATTATTGAAACAGTAGGCGTAGGACAATCGGAAACTGTAGTAAAATCTATGGTCGATTTTTTTCTTCTTCTAATGATATCGGGCGCAGGAGACGAATTGCAAGGAATTAAACGCGGAATTATGGAGATGGCAGACGCCATCATCATTACCAAAGCCGATGGCGACAATATCACCAAAGCCACTGCAGCCCAAGCGTTGTATAAATCGGCATTGCAACTGTTCCCCATTAATGAAAACGAATGGAATCCACCGGTGGACACTTGTTCTGTTTTTCTAAAAGATACCATTATAAATATTTGGAAAATAATTTCCGATTTTGAAATCCATACCAAAACCAACGGCTTTTTCCTGAAACACAGAGCCGAACAATCTGTAAAAACATTATACAACTGTATGAACGATATGTTGAAAGAAAATTTTTACTCAAATACAATAATTAAGAATAAGTTAAACAATCTTATCCCGGAAATAAAAAAAGGTAAAATTTCGCCTTATCAGGCAGGAACGGAGTTGATGCAAAATTATCTTCTATAAATCATAAATATTAATGCTCCTTTTATGGCAAACGACATCATATCTCAAATTACGAACACAGAATATCAATACGGATTCGTTTCCAATATTGATGTAGAAGAATTTCCAAAAGGATTAAATGAAGATATTGTTCGTTTAATCTCTACACGTAAAAATGAACCTAAGTGGTTGCTTGAGTTTCGCTTAAAAGCATTTGAAAAATGGAAAACTATGAAAGAACCCGAATGGGCGCATCTTAGTTATGAAAAGTCAAAATACCAGGAAATTACTTATTTAGCTATTCCAAAAAAGAAAAATATAGATGCCGAAAAAGGAGAAATTGATACTACTTTAATAGAGACTTTTAACAAATTGGGAATCTCATTAGATGACAAACAAAAACTTTCGGAAGTTGCAGTGGATGCAGTAATAGATTCTGTTTCTGTAAAAACAACTTTCTCTGAACAATTAGAAAAAGAGGGAATTATTTTTTGCTCTTTTGGAGAAGCCGTGCATAAATGCCCTGAATTGGTAAAGAAATATTTAGGCTCTGTAGTACCCATTGGAGATAACTTTTTTGCCACACTCAATTCGGCAGTTTTTAGCGAAGGCTCTTTTTGTTACATTCCAAAAGGAGTGCGTTGTCCTATGGAACTTTCTACCTATTTCAGAATCAATGCCGCCGGAACCGGACAGTTTGAACGCACTTTGCTCATTGCTGACGAAGGTGCATATGTGAGCTATATGGAAGGGTGTACCGCTCCCCAACGCGATGAAAATCAATTGCACGCCGCGGTGGTGGAAATTGTGGCAATGAAAAATGCCGAAGTGAAATATTCTACCGTTCAAAATTGGTATCCGGGCGATAAAAATGGGAAAGGCGGTATCTATAATTTCGTAACTAAACGCGGACTCTGCAAAGAAGAAAACTCTAAAATTTCGTGGACACAAGTAGAAACCGGCTCGGCGGTTACATGGAAGTATCCAAGTTGTGTGTTGCAAGGCAACAATTCTATCGGCGAATTTTATTCGGTGGCATTAACCAACAATCTTCAACAGGCAGATACCGGAACTAAAATGATACACTTGGGAAAAAATACCCGAAGTTTAATTGTCTCTAAAGGAATTTCCGCAGGAAAAAGCCAAAACAGTTACAGAGGTTTAGTTCGGGTGGCAAAAAAAGCTGAAAATGCTCGAAATTTTTCGCAATGCGATTCATTATTAATGGGCGACAAATGCGGGGCACACACTTGGCCCTATATAGATTGCCACAACAAAAGTGCCATCTTGGAACATGAAGCCACTACCTCAAAAATTTCCGATGACCAACTCTTTTATTGCCAACAACGCGGAATTGATAAGGAATCTGCCATTAGTCTCATTGTTAATGGGTATGCTAAAGATGTGCTCAATAAACTTCCCATGGAGTTTGCCGCCGAAGCACAAAAGTTGTTGGAAATCAGTTTAGAAGGAAGTGTGGGGTAAGAGAATAATGAATAATGAACTATTTAAAGAAAAAAACAGTTTCTATTGGCTGCTTGTAAGTTTTGTAAAGAAGAATTGCCGGATTCGATTAGAGTTATCAATCGCAAACCAGAAATATTTTATATGTTTTCAGGCTATAAAAAATCCACCTCTTTTCCTTGGTATGCAGAGCCGGACACTGTGATATCTTATCTAAAAAGTCAAGAGGCAACACACGTTATTCTCGATGACTGGTTTCGGCACGCCTATACTACATTATATCCTGCTGTACAGAAATATCCCGAAAAGTTTAAAGTATTGAAGAAAATTGGGGAAGTTGATACAGTAGCCAAGCAAAATCCAACTTATGTGTTAGAGTTTAACGATGAATGGGGCTACCACGGTGAACTCGTGAACGGTAAAAAAACAGGCGAAGGTTACGAACTTTTTCAAGATGGAAAAAAATATGTAGGTCATTATGAGAATGATACCTTTCATGGTCAAGGTACGCTTTTTGATACAGCAGGAAATGTGCTTTATAGAGGAATTTGGCACAATGGAAAAATCATTAAAGGCGAAGGCGAATTGAATTACTCAGATGGAAAAAAGTACATCGGAGCATTTAATAATAATCGCCCTGAAGGGTATGGTACTTTGTACGATGCTGAAGGTAAAATGCTAAATAAGGGAAATTGGAAAAATGGTGTTCTTGTGAATTAAAATTATTTCTCTTCTCCTACTCGCAAAAATTTCCTCTGAAAATTTTTGAAAAACATTTTTATTCGACTGTGTGTAATTTAGGAATTTTATGTTAATTCGCCACCATTTCTAAAATAGATAATCAGTTGAATTTCTAATATTAAAAACCATTATTAACCCTTAAATTATTTTTTTTTATGAAAATTTTAGTTGCAACAGAAAAACCCTTTGCCAAAGTGGCAGTAGATGGAATTAAACAAATTGTAGAAAATGCCGGATATGAGATGGCATTGTTGGAAAATTACACAGACGTGACCGATCTGTACAAAGCAGTTGCAGATGCAGATGCGATGATTGTACGTTCCGATAAAGTTACGGCAGAAGTTGTGGCGAATGCTCCAAAACTGAAGATTGTAGTTCGTGCCGGTGCAGGCTACGACAACTTGGATCTCCCTTCCTGTACCGCGAAAAATATTGTAGCCATGAACACACCCGGACAAAACTCTAATGCCGTTGCCGAATTGGCAATTGGGATGATGGTTTTTATGGCACGTAATCAATTTACCCCAGGAACAGGAAAAGAACTCTTAGGTAAAAATGTGGGAATCCACGCCTATGGAAACGTGGGAAAATTAGTTGCTAAAATAGCTAAAGGCTTTGGAATGAATGTGTATGCTTTCGATCCATTTGTGAAGAAAGAAACAATGGAAGCAGAAGGCGTGGTGGTTTGCCAAACCGTTGAAGAATTATACGCAAAATGTAACTATGTATCTCTTCACATTCCGGCTAATGAACAAACCAAAAAATCAATTGGTTACGATTTGTTATCCAAAATGCCCAAAGGAGGAACTTTAGTAAACACAGCCCGTAAAGAGGTAATTAATGAAGAAGAATTGGTTAAAGTTTTGGATGAGAGAACCGATCTTAAATATGCTACTGATGTTGCCGCAGGAAACCAGGCGGAATTGACCGAAAAGTTTGGAGCCCGCGTGTTTGCTACTCCTAAAAAAATGGGCGCAGAAACTGCCGAAGCAAACATCAACGCCGGATTAGCCTCTGCAAACCAAATCGTAAAATTCTTCCAAACCGGAGATAAAACGTTTCAGGTAAATAAATAGTAATTAGTAGTTAACTTCTTCATAAATCTTTCCCTCTTTTAGAGAGATAATCTTATCTACATGGTGTAATGTTTCTTTTCGGTGGGCAATTAAAATCACCGTATGATTTTTAAACGCTTCGTTCAAAGATTTTTGAATCATTTTTTCTGATTCATAATCCAAAGATGAAGTGGCTTCATCAAAAATAAGAATTTCCGGTTTTTTGAGTAATGCACGAGCAATGCTAAGGCGTTGTCGTTGCCCACCGGATAAGGTCATCCCTCTATCGCCGATCATAGTGTCGTATCCATTTTCCATTTCCATTATAAAATCGTGTGCAAAAGCGGATTTTGCTGCAGTTTCTACCTCTTCACGCGTGGCGGAACGTCCAAAAGTGATGTTGTTAAATACTGTATCATGAAAAAGAATAACATCCTGATTTACAATGCCGAACAAACTACGTAAATCGTTTATTCTATACTCTTTAATATTCTTACCATCTATTAAAATCTCTCCAAAAGAGAGATCATAAAAGCGTGGTAACAAATCTATAAGAGTGGATTTTCCTGCACCGGAAACGCCCGCCAACGCTATTGTTTCCCCTTTATTTATCTTAAAAGAGATAGATTGCAGGATATTACAATCTTCTATTTTTTCAACTTCATTATAGGAGAAATAGACATTTTTGTAGGTGATATCGGTCTTAAAAGTTGAAATAGAAATGGCGTTTTCTTTTTCATAAATTATTTCATCCGCATCAAAAATTTGAAATGTACGATGCACGGAAGGAATCCCTTTTTTTAGCAAATAATAGAGATTCGTCAACTGTTTTGCGGGTGGAATAATGCGTGCAAAAACTACTACAAAAAACAGAAATACTCCACCTGTTAAGTTACTGTGTTGTAACACTAAGATTCCACCGGTTAGTAAAACAATCAACAGAGTAACGATGCACAATAATTCTACTAATGGGGCGCCCAGTTCATTCACTCTGAATATTTTTTTATTCATTTTAAAATGTGCGGCAGTCTCTTCCTGAAATTTTTTATTAGCGTGTTCAATCGCATTGTAACCCTTAATAATACGAAGCCCGCCAATAGTTTCATCAAAAATGGCACTTACGGAGGCTAAATGTTGTTGCAGTTTTGTTGCATTTTTTTGTATGGTAGCACCAATACGTGAAATGAGATAGCCCACTAACGGAAAAATAAATAAAGTGATAATAGTAAGTAAAATACTAATTTTAAATAGGGCAATCAAAAACACAATAATCATAATCGGATCTCTGCAAATAATAATAATAGATTGTACCAACGACCATTCAATCTCCTGTACGTCTGTACCGAAACGATTAAGAATATCTCCTTTTTTCATTCTTAAGAAAAAAGAGAGCGGTAAATTTACAAGTTTACTGTACAATTCTTTACGAAGTTGATAGATAACCCCTGCTCGGATAGGTACTGAAAAAAATTGCGCCATATATCTGAAAAAATTACCCGAAAAATTCAATATCACCATCGCAAGTGCTATCATAATGAGTGCATAAATTTGACCGGAATATGTAATTAATTCTCCCAAATAGAAATAAAAAGTATCAATAACACTCTTTGCCGAAAATGCTAAATCAGGTTTTTCCGTAATTGTATCAATCTGTTGAAACAGTACCGAAAGAAAGGGAACTATCAAGGCGTATGAAAAAACTGAAAATACCGAATAAAAGATATTTGCCAAAAACATAAACAAAATATTGCTTTTATAGCGGAGGGTGTATTTGATAATGCGCAGGTAGGCTTTCAATAGTGGTTAATGGTTAATGTTTTTATTTAGTAGCAAGTAACGAATAATATTTTTACTTTTAACTTATTTTTGTTTCCAATAGGTACTATTATGTTTATTTTCACGTTTTAAAAATTTTCGGCGAAAATAGTTTTTTTTTGGGTGATGGCATATTATTAGTGAATTAAAATACAGATATACAAATCATTATTTTTTTTTACAACCAATTTTGCATAAAAAAGTAGCGAATAATAGTAAGTAAATATAACAGGGTAACATAAGAGAATATGCCTGATGCATTCCAAATTTAACAGATATTGTTCCAAAGATTAGCGGCAGGATTGCACCTCCTGAAATTCCCATAATCAAAAAGGCAGAAGCCAACTTTGTATGTCTTCCCAAATTGTGAATAGAGAGAGGCCAAATAGCTGGCCACATAATGGCATGCGCAAAACTTAACCCGATAAGGGCATAAACTGATGTTTTTCCGGTAAAGCATAAAGCAATAATGAGGAGTGCCAATCCGAGCAAACTGTTAATAATTAATGAAACACGCTGCGAAATTATTTTCGGAACGAAAGCAATCCCTACTAAATATCCTACCACTAATGCCAATAATGCTGCAATGGGGTAGTATCTTGAAATTTCTGCTGGAATTTGAAGATCATGAGCATATACAATCAAATAATCAATGGATAGTACTTCCGCCCCTACATAGAGAAAGATTGCTACAATGCCAAACCACAAATAGGGATAGGAAAAGAGAGAGTTGTGTACTATTTTTGTTTCTTTCTGTTCATCATCATTAATTTCAGGAAGTTTTGCAATCTTAATAAATACCACCAATCCTATTAATACGGTAGTCATTACTAAATATGGAAAAATTACGCTATTAGAAAGTTGTTGCAAGACAAGTTCTCTTAAAGCAATATTCGTAATTGAATCCAGATTAAGCAATAGATGTTGGGTACTTGAGAAGAGTGCGGAAAAGAGTACCAATACACCTATTATTCCTGCTATTTTGTTGCAAATACCCATAATACTGATGCGTTGCGCCGCAGATTCAATAGGTCCGACTATGGTTACATAAGGATTGGTCGCGGTTTGCAACAATGCCAATCCTGTTCCTTGTGTGAACAATCCTATCAGAAACAATAAATAATTTCGCTGAATTGCCGCAGGTATGAACACCAACGAGCCGATTGCCATAATAATCAATCCTAATACCATTCCGTTAGAGAATCCTGTTCTTTTTAATATGGCTGATGACGGTATTGCCATTACAAAATAAGAGATGTAGAATGCAAACGGCACTAACGAAACCTTTGCATCGGAAAGTTCGCAAGCGGTTTTTAAAAATGGTATCA
>JGI24702J35022_10002575_pt1 | contig 11030 bp, 3 predicted proteins | sample TergutTh196P4_FD_35022 | JGI IMG/M metagenome (IMG submission 35022)
AAAGAATTAATTTTGCTTCGATAAAAAATTTTCTTCCCTATCCGGATTTTCTCGAAGTACAATTGAAGTCATTTCAAGACTTTCTCCAATTAGATACGCCACCCGAAAAAAGAAAAAAGGAAGGGTTGTATAAAGTCTTTGCTGAAAATTTCCCGATCACAGATACGCGAAACAATTTCGTACTGGAATTTTTAGATTATTACATCGATCCGCCCCGTTATACGATCGAAGAATGTATTGCCCGCGGTTTGACGTATAGCGTGCCATTGAAGGCAAAATTAAAATTATATTGTACAGACCCTGAACACGAAGATTTTGCCACAGTCATTCAAGACGTCTATCTGGGGCCGATTCCGTATATGACGGACAGGGGTACGTTTGTGATCAATGGCGCCGAACGGGTAGTGGTGTCGCAGTTACACCGTTCGCCAGGCGTATTTTTCGGACAAAACATCCACGCCAATGGCACCAAACTGTATTCTGCACGTATCATCCCGTTTAAAGGTTCGTGGATTGAATTTGCCACCGATATCAACAACGTGATGTATGCGTATATCGACCGCAAGAAAAAACTGCCGGTCACCACTTTGCTGCGCGCCATCGGTTTTGAAAGCGACAAGAACATCCTTGAAATCTTTAACCTGGCTGAAGAAGTCAAAGTCACGAAAGCCAATTTGAAGAAATACATAGACCGCAAATTAGCCGCCCGTGTATTGAGAACCTGGATGGAGGATTTTGTAGATGAAGATACCGGTGAAGTGGTGTCGATCGAACGGAATGATGTGGTGATTGATCGTGAATCCGTATTGGATGCCGAAAATATTGATGCAATCATCGAATCGGGCACCGAGAATATTCTGTTGCATCGCGAAGACCAGAATCTGTCCGATTATGCAATCATTTATAACACGTTGCAAAAAGACCCGAGCAACTCGGAAAAAGAAGCCGTACTCTATATCTACCGCCAGCTGAGAAATGCTGAACCGGCCGACGAAATGAGTGCGCGCGAGGTGATTACCAACCTGTTCTTTTCAGAAAAAAGATACGACTTAGGCGACGTCGGGCGTTTCCGTATCAACAGGAAATTAAATCTGAAGATCAGCGAAGATATCAAAGTCTTGACGAAAGAAGATATTATCGAGATCATCAAGTATCTGATAGAGTTAATCAACTCCAAAGCAGATGTGGATGATATTGATCATCTAAGCAACCGCCGTGTCAGAACAGTGGGGGAACAATTGTACAATCAGTTTGGATTGGGATTGGCGCGCATGGCGCGTACGGTTCGGGAACGAATGAACGTTCGTGATAACGAAGTATTTACGCCGATTGATCTGATTAATGCGAAAACGATTTCGTCGGTCGTCAATTCATTTTTCGGAACGAATGCCTTATCACAGTTTATGGATCAGACCAATCCGTTGGCCGAACTCACCCACAAACGTCGTTTGTCGGCATTAGGCCCCGGCGGACTGTCGCGCGAACGTGCAGGATTCGAGGTGCGCGACGTNCATTATACCCATTACGGACGTCTTTGTCCGATTGAAACACCNGAAGGTCCGAATATCGGACTGATTTCTTCCCTTTGTGTGTATGCCAAAATCAACGATTTAGGATTTATTTCCACCCCTTACCGGAAAGTAGAAAACGGAAAAGTGGATTTTTCGAAAGAAGCGCTGGCTTATTATACTGCTGAAGAAGAAGAAGAAAAGATTGTAGCCCAGGGAAATGCGCCGTTGGACAACAAAGGCCGGTTCATCCAGGACAAGGTGAAATCAAGGTATGAAGCTGATTTCCCTGTTGTAGAACCGAATGAGGTGCACCTGATGGACGTTTCGCCAACGCAGATTGCATCAATTGCCGCTGCATTAATTCCATTCCTGGAACATGATGATGCAAACCGTGCTTTGATGGGNTCGAATATGATGCGCCAGGCTGTTCCCCTGATACGGACAGAAACGCCAATCGTCGGGACAGGNATTGAATCGCAAGTGGCGNGGGATTCACGCACACAAATCATTGCCGAAGGAAACGGAGAAATAATCTACGTTGATTCGACATGCATCAGAATTAAATACGACCGGACGGAAGAAGAAGAATTTGTGAGTTTTGAAGATGCGGTGAAAACGCATAACATCCCAAAATGGCGCAAAACGAATCAAAGCACAACCGTCGATTTGAAGCCNGTCTGTTGGAAAGGACAACGCGTCAAAGCAGGAGATATATTAACCGAAGGTTATTCGATTCAAAANGGNGAATTAGCGCTNGGACGNAATGTGATGGTCGCTTATATGCCCTGGAAAGGATATAATTACGAAGATGCAATTGTATTGAATGAAAAATTGGTTCGCGACGACCTCTTTACATCAGTACATGTCGACGAATANCTGCTTGAAGTCCGNGAAACGAAACGGGGTATGGAAGAATTAACNTCCGACATCCCGAATGTAAGTGANGAAGCCATTAAAAACCTNGACGAACGCGGCATTATCCGGATCGGAGCGCATGTAGAACCGGGTGATATCCTGATTGGTAAGATTACGCCCAAAGGAGAATCAGACCCCTCGCCCGAAGAAAAATTATTGCGCGCAATTTTCGGCGATAAAGCAGGCGACGTCAAAGATGCTTCCCTGAAGGCTACGCCATCATTACGGGGAGTCGTCGTCGAAACAAATTTGTTCTGTAAAAACATTAAAAAACGTACCTCCCGGTTGACTGATAAAGCATCTTTGCCTAAATTAGATGAAGAGTATGAAAAGAAAATGGCCAAACTCAAAACTTTGTTGGTCGATAAACTCATGATGCTGACTACAGGGAAAGCATCGCAAGGGGTCAAAGATTACCTGAACACGGATGTGATTACAAAAGGCGCTAAATTCACCCGTAAAAATCTGGAGGAATTGGATTATAATTCGGTACAGTTCGGCAAATGGACGGTTGATCCACATAAAAATGAAATGATCAAACAATTGATCGTCAATTATTTAAAAAAATANAAAGAGTTAGATGCCGAACTGCGCAGGAAGAAATTCGATATCACNATAGGAGATGAATTACCAACAGGAATTGTGCAGATAGCCAAAGTATATATTGCCAAGAAACGCAAGATACAGGTAGGAGATAAGATGGCAGGTCGCCATGGAAACAAGGGTATTGTTTCGAAAATCGTCCGTGAGGAAGATATGCCTTTCTTAGAAGACGGAACTCCGGTTGATATTTGTTTGAATCCGTTAGGCGTGCCTTCACGTATGAACCTGGGACAGATATTCGAGGCTGTATTAGGTTGGGCGGGAAGGACATTGAAAGTTAAATTCGCCACTCCGATTTTTGACGGNGCATCCATTGANGATTTGAATAAATGGACNGATAAAGCCCGTCTGCCGAGATATGGCAAGACTTACCTGTACGATGGAGGCACAGGCGAACGATTTGACCAGCCGGCCACNGTNGGAGTCACCTACTTCCTGAAGTTGGGTCACATGGTCGANGACAAAATGCACGCCCGTTCGATTGGTCCTTATTCGCTGATCACGCAACAACCGTTAGGCGGTAAAGCGCAGTTTGGAGGTCAGCGTTTTGGAGAAATGGAAGTGTGGGCATTGGAAGCATTTGGCGCTGCGCATATTCTGCAGGAAATATTAACAATCAAATCAGATGATGTGGTCGGACGTTCAAAGGCATACGAATCCATTGTGAAAGGCGAATCCATGCCGCAACCGGGTATTCCGGAATCGTTGAATGTATTGCTCCATGAGTTGAGAGGGCTTGGATTAAGCCTTACATTAGATTAATCAAAGTGCGCACGTAAAGTACGCCCCTACATAAAACACCTATAATTATGGCTTTTAGAAAAGAAAACAAGATAAAGAATAACTTTACGAAAATAAGTATAGGATTAGCCTCTCCCGAAGAAATTCTCGAGAACTCCAGCGGCGAGGTATTGAAACCCGAAACGATCAATTATCGTACCTATAAACCCGAACGCGACGGATTATTCTGTGAACGTATCTTCGGGCCTGTCAAAAACTACGAGTGTTACTGCGGTAAATACAAACGGATACGTTATAAAGGAATCGTCTGTGACCGGTGCGGCGTCGAAGTGACCGAGAAGAAAGTACGTCGCGAACGTGTCGGACACATCCATTTGGTCGTTCCCGTGGCGCATATCTGGTATTTCCGTACGCTTCCCAACAAGATCGGCTATTTACTGGGATTGCCTACCAAAAAATTAGATTCGGTCATTTATTACGAAAGGTATGTAGTGATTCAACCCGGATGTGTTGATTCCGTAGCGCCGCTTGATTTATTGTTGGAGGAAGAATATCTGCAGGTTGTTGATAATCTGCCGAAAGAAAATCAGATGTTGGACGATGCCGATCCCAATAAATTCATTGCCAAAATCGGCGCAGAAGCAGTGTACGAATTATTAGCGCGTCTTGATCTGGATGAACTCTCATACAATTTACGCCATCATGCGACGACAGACACATCCCAACAGCGTAAGAATGAGGCTTTAAAACGTTTACAGGTCGTTGAGTCATTCCGTGCGTCCAAAGGCAGGAACCGTCCGGAATGGATGGTTGTCAAAGTAGTTCGTCAAAGTAGTTCCGGTGATTCCGCCCGAACTGCGTCCGCTGGTGCCGTTAGATGGCGGTCGTTTTGCTACTTCCGATCTGAACGATTTATACCGCCGCGTGATCATTCGCAACAACCGCCTCAAACGATTGATCGACATCAAGGCGCCCGAAGTCATCCTGCGAAACGAAAAACGCATGTTACAGGAAGCCGTCGATTCGCTGTTCGACAACTCCCGCAAATCGAGCGCCGTAAAGACTGACGCCAACCGGCTGCTGAAGTCGCTTTCCGACAGTTTGAAAGGAAAACAGGGACGTTTCCGTCAGAACCTGTTAGGAAAACGGGTAGACTATTCCGCCCGTTCGGTCATCGTCGTAGGGCCTGAATTGAAAATGCACGAATGCGGTCTGCCGAAAGATATGGCTGCCGAACTGTATAAACCGTTTGTTATCCGCAAATTGATTGAACGCGGTATTGTAAAAACGGTGAAATCCGCCAAAAAGATTGTCGATCGAAAAGAGCCTGTCGTATGGGATATCCTCGAATATGTGATGAAAGGACATCCTGTGTTGTTGAACCGCGCCCCGACATTACACCGGCTGGGCATCCAGGCATTTCAACCCAAACTGATCGAAGGCAAAGCGATCCAATTACACCCTCTGTCGTGTACAGCATTCAACGCCGACTTTGACGGCGACCAAATGGCTGTACACCTGCCTTTAGGCAATGAAGCAATCCTCGAAGCCCAAATGCTGATGTTGTCTTCTCACAACATCCTGAATCCGGCGAACGGATTCCCCATCACCGTTCCTTCCCAGGATATGGTACTTGGACTGTATTATATTACCAAACTCCGTCCGGGAACGCTGGGCGAAGGGCTTGTATTTTATGGGCCGGAAGAAGCGATGATTGCCTACAATGAAAAGAAAGTAGATATTCATGCGCCGGTTACGGTGTATTTAATCGAATTGGATGATAACGGGGAACCCATCGTAGAAAAGAAAGGAGTAATAAAGAAAACACCCTATAAGACTTCGGTAGGTCGTTTGATGGTGAACGAATGTGTCCCCAAAGAGGTTAAGTTTATCAATGATGTATGGGGTAGAAAGACGCTTCGTGATATTATCGGTGACGTCATTAAAAAATGCGGAGTTGCCCGGACTGCACAGTTCCTTGATGAAATCAAAGACTTGGGATATAATATGGCGTTCAAGGGCGGTTTATCATTTAACTTAGCCGACGTGTTGATTCCTCCCGAAAAGGAAGCATTAGTGAAAGAAGGTTATGACGAAGTGGAACAGATCACCGGAAATTACGGTATGGGATTGATTACGTACAACGAACGTTTTAACCAGATTATCGATACATGGACGCATGTAAACAATAAACTGTCTACTACATTGATCAATCAGTTGTCGACTGACAATGGAGGGTTCAATTCAGTATATATGATGATGGACTCAGGCGCGCGAGGATCGAAAGAGCAGATTCGTCAGTTGTCGGGCATGCGTGGATTGATGGCCAAACCACAAAAAAGCGCTACCGATGGAGGACAAACGATTGAAAACCCGATTTTGTCGAACTTCAAAGAGGGGCTGTCCGTATTGGAATATTTTATTTCGACCCACGGCGCCCGTAAAGGTCTGGCCGACACTGCACTGAAAACTGCCGACGCAGGATACCTGACTCGCCGTTTAGTAGATGTATCACACGATGTGATTATCAATGAAGATGATTGCGGCACATTGCGTGGATTGATCTGTACGGAATTAAAGAATAACGAAGAAATCATTGCATCGTTGTACGAACGTATATTAGGACGCGTATCCGTACATGATATCATTCATCCGACAGCAGGGAAAATATTGGTTGAAGCCGGCGAAGAAATACGCGAAGAAGCGGCGAGGATCATTCAAGGCTCTCCGATTGAGAACGTCGAAATCCGTTCGGTACTGACCTGTGAGTCGAAAAAAGGAGTATGCGCCAAATGTTACGGTCGAAACCTGGCAACCGGACAGATGGTTCAAAAAGGTGAAGTGGTTGGCGTTACAGCCGCGCAGTCTATCGGCGAACCGGGAACGCAGTTGACGCTGCGCACATTCCACGTCGGAGGTATTGCATCCAATATTGCTACCGAGAGCAGTTTAGTTACCAAATTCGACGGTATCGTTGAGATGGAAGAACTTCGGGCGGTAGATTTGGAATCTGAAAAATGCAAGGTCGTAGTCAGTCGTCTGGCAGAACTCCGTATCGTGGATCCGCATACTAAAATCGTATTACATACACATAATATCCCTTACGGTTCAAAACTGTATTATCAAAACGGAGACGCTGTCAAGAAAGGCGATACGGTGATCGAATGGGACCCGTTCAATGCAGTGATTGTTACGGAAGCGACAGGTATCCTTTCGTTCGAAAATATGATAGAAAATGTTACTTACAAAATGGAAAGCGACGAAACGACCGGTTTGAGAGAAAAGATCATCATTGAATCGAAAGACAAGACAAAAATACCTGCGGCTTTCATTATGGACAATAAGAACAGACCGTTAAAGAACTACTCCTTACCTTTAGGTTCTCATGTGGTAAAGGAAGAAGGCGCTGTGGTGAATATGGGTGAAGTCATTGTAAAAATCCCGCGCGCCGTAGGGAAAACAGGTGATATCACAGGAGGTTTGCCTCGTGTGACCGAATTGTTCGAAGCGCGTAATCCATCCAATCCGGCTGTCGTAGCTGAGATTGATGGAGAGATAGGATTTGGTAAAATCAAACGGGGAAATCGCGAGATATCCGTCACTTCCAAATTAGGCGAAGTAAAAAAATACATGGTTCCCTTGTCCAAACAATTATTGGTACAGGAGAATGACTATGTCCGCGCCGGTATGCCTCTCTCCGATGGAGCCATCACGCCTGCCGATATTCTGGCCATCAACGGGCCTACAGCCGTACAGGAATATATCGTCAACGAAGTACAGGACGTCTATCGTCTGCAAGGCGTGAAAATCAATGACAAACACTTCGAAGTGATAGTCCGCCAAATGATGCGTAAGGTCGAAATCATTGATCCGGGAGACACCCGTTTCTTAGAACAGCAAGTGGTGGATAAACTGGAAGTGATGGATGAAAACGACCGGATATGGGGCAAAAAAGTAGTGATGGAAGCAGGCGATTCACCCAACTTAAAAGCAGGCCAGATCGTCACAGCCCGTAAGTTAAGGGATGAAAACAGTATGCTGAAACGGCGCGATTTAAAAGCTGTCGATGCGCGCGATGCGATCCCCGCAACCACCAACCAGATATTACAGGGTATCACCCGTGCGGCATTGCAGACATCCAGTTTTATGTCGGCCGCTTCATTCCAGGAGACAACAAAGGTACTGAACGAAGCCGCCATCAGTGGAAAAACAGACCGTCTCGAAGGACTGAAAGAGAATGTGATCTGTGGACATCTGATTCCTGCCGGCACAGGCCAGCGTGAGTTTGATCGATTACTTGTAGGCACAAAAGATGATTTTGACAAGATTGCAGCAAACAGGGCAAGCATCATTGATATGAGTGAACAATAGCGTGTCGTACAGAATTAAGAATTATGATTAATTGAATAATTGATTTTGAAATCAGGAACTTGAAACTTTGATTATTGATTATGTTAGACAGTAATGACAAAGCATTGATTGCCATAGCCAACGGGAAGGAAATTACCCTCCTTCCCAAAATGGCTAACAGGCATGGTTTAATCACCGGCGCAACCGGCACGGGAAAAACCTGTACGTTGCAGAATATGGCCGAGACATTTAGCAGCATGGGTATTCCTGTGTTTGCAACAGATATCAAAAGCGATCTGGCAGGCGTATGCAAAGCCGGAGGTGAAAATGTCTACCTGCAACGGAGTGTTGAAGAAAATGGCCTCGAAACGAAAGGCTTTGAATACAGAGGATTTCCGGTTTGTTTCTGGGATATTTTCGGCGAACAGGGACACCCGTTGCGAACAACGATTTCCGAAATGGGACCGTTGTTATTAAGCAGGTTGCTCGACCTGAACGAAACCCAAAGCGGCGTCCTGTCACTTACCTTTAAGATTGCCGACGACCAGGGATTATTGTTGCTCGATCTGAAAGACTTGCGTAAAATGCTTGAACATGTGTACAATGAACGTGAAAAATATACGATCACTTACGGAACGCTCTCATCAGTAAGCATCGGTGCGATCCAACGCGGTTTGTTGATGCTTGCCGAACAGGGAGGCGATCTGTTTTTCGGCGAACCTTCGTTAGACGTTTTCGATCTGATCCAGACGCAGGGAGGTCGAGGCATTATCAATATCCTGGCAGCCGACCGCCTGATTCATTCTCCGAAGGTATATACATCGTTTTTGCTTTATCTATTGTCCGAACTTTATCAACAATTGCCCGAAGTGGGTGATTTGGACAAACCTAAATTGGTGTTTTTCTTTGACGAAGCCCATCTGCTTTTTAATGAAATTCCTAAGATATTGCTTGAAAAGATTGAACAAATCGTACGTCTGATCCGTTCAAAAGGAGTCGGCGTCTATTTCTGTACACAAAATCCGTTGGATATCCCCGATACCATTTTAGGGCAGATAGGCAACCGTGTACAACATGCGCTCCGTGCATTTACGCCACGCGATCAGAAAGCGGTGATGACAGCCGCCAAGACATTCCGTCAAAACCCCGCATTTAAAACCGAACAGGCCATCACCGAATTAGGCGTTGGTGAAGCGCTGGTTTCATTTTTAGATGAAAAAGGAATTCCTTCGATTGTCGAACGATCCATCATCTTGCCCCCGCAAGGTCATGCAGGCGCCATCACACAGGAAGAACGCCAGCGGATGATCAAAAAATCATTGGTTTTTGGCGTCTATGATCGAAGTATTGACAGGGAATCTGCTTATGAGATTCTGACTGCACGAATGGAAAAGGCGCTTCAGGAGAAAGAACAACTGTCTCTTCAGAAAGAAGCGGAAAAACAACAAAAAGAACAGGAAAAAGTCGCCCTGCAACAAAAACGCGAACGCGAACGTTTAGAGCGCGAAAAGAAACGCGCCAAAGACAACAGTCTGTTTGGCAGCATGACGAAAATGGCCAAAACAAAAGCCAAACGCGAAAGCGTCAATATGGCTTTTAAACTGGGACGCGGATTGCTGGGGTCGTTGATGAAGTGAATATCATCAAATGGCTGCAATCGACAATTATTCTTTCAGATACGTATCCAACCAATTGAAAAATTCGCGATTCCAGACGATGGAGTTTTGGGGACGGAATACCTGATGCGCTTCATTTTCGAATACAACCAAACGCGATGGGATGTTAAGCAGGCGGGCGGCGGTAAATGCTTCCAGGCTTTGCGTATAAGGAACCCGAAAATCATTAAAACATGTGATAATCAGGATGGGGGCATCCCATTTCATGACAAATNTATGCGGTGAATTGGCATACGAGCGTTTGGCGACCGGATTTTCGTCCCAGTAAGTTCCACCGTAATCATTGTTGACAAAAAAGAGTTCTTCNGTCGAACCGTACATGCTTTCGAAGTTAAAGATACCGCAATGTGCAATGAACGCCTTGAAACGTTTGTTGTGATTTCCGGCTAAGAAAAAGGCCGAATAACCGCCATAACTTGCACCTACACAGCCCAGACGTGTCTCGTCACTCCAGGGTTCTTTCGAAACATCGTCGATGGCGCTCAGGTAATCGCGGATGTTTTGTCCGCTGTAATCACCCGATATCTGATCGAGCCACTCCTGTCCGAATGAAGGCAATCCACGCCGGTTGGGCGCAACCACGATATATCCCTGCGCCGCCATCAACTGAAAATTCCAGCGATAACTCCACGATTGGCTCACTACGCTCTGCGGCCCTCCCTGACAATACAGCAAGGTCGGATATTTTTTCTCCGGGTCAAAGTCAGGAGGGAAGATCACCCAGGTCAGCATCTCCTTCCCGTCGGTTGTCTTTACCCAGCGTTTTTGCACTTCTCCCATGGCGATATGTTCATAGATTTCTTTATTGATGTACGAGAGGGGCGTCATTCTGCCGTTCGCCAGGTCAATATCGAATAATTCGGTTGCCATCGTGATTTGTGTCACTTCGGCTACAACACGGTTTCCGGCGGTTGTAAATGCCCTGATATCATGGTCGCCGGCAGTAATTACCGAAACGTTACCCGCTTTATCCACCTTACAGAGTTGATAGGTCGCCTCTATCGGAGCGATAAAATAAAGTTCTTCATTCCCATTCCAGACGATATTGGCGGTGTTGTAGTCGAAAGCGGATGTCAGGTCTTTCATCGAATTGTCAGCGCTGTTCCATACAAAAAGACGTTCCTTGTCCGACTCATTGCCTGCACGGCGCATCGAAGTGAATGCAAGCTGTGTATCATCCGGACTCCAGACAGGATATTTTTCATAACCGGGCATTGCCGTAGCGTCAGCATTG
>JGI24702J35022_10002576_pt1 | contig 11028 bp, 6 predicted proteins | sample TergutTh196P4_FD_35022 | JGI IMG/M metagenome (IMG submission 35022)
CCTGAAGCATGTTTTCGATATATTTCCCCGGAAGCTACCGCTTTTCAGCAATTCTTCCGCCGCCGCCGCCGTCCTCAGTGTGACTGCGTTTATTACAACTCTAATTCCCCCGCCCCAACGAACGACCCGCTTCAGAATATCACCTAACCTGCCGCCACTGCCACCTATAAAAATATGTGTGGGCGTTGGTAAATCCTCGAGCGCTTCAGGCATATTTCCAGGAGTTACTTTGAGATTTGTCAGTTCGAATTTTTCTCTGTTTTTTTCAATTACTTTGAGCGCCGCTTCATCCCTTTCGACTGCGTAAACAGTCCCATATGGCGCAAACATGGCGCATTGTATACCTACCGATCCTGTTCCCGCGCCTGCGTCAATGATGACGGAATGGGGGGTTATGCGCAGCTTGCATATCGCTAGCATTCTGATTTCTTCCCTAGTCATTGGCGTTCCGTTTTTTATAAAGTCGGAATCCTTTAGCCATGTCGCGGCATATGGCGGAGTCGTGATGGCTGGCGCAACAACCGGCGCCATGGCTGGTGTAATAACTGGCACGGCGATTTGCGCGATAGCAGGTGTAACAGCTGGCGCAACAACCGGCGCCATGGCTGGTGTAATAACTGGCACGGCGATTTGCGCAATAGCAGGTGTAACGGCTGGCGCAATGTCCAGTGAGATAGCTGACACGGCGGTTGGTGCGATAGCCGGCGCTACGTCTGAAGCAATGTCCAGTGCCATGGCTGACACGGCGGTTGGCGCGATAGCCGGAGCCACGGTGGCTGACACGGCTGTTGGCGCAACAACCGGCGCCATGTCGACTGGCGTAGCGACTGGCGCAATGGCTGTGACAGGCTGAATTGCATTGGAATTAAGGCTCCGAAGAATGTGTATAGCTCCTTCTTTTACCCTCTTTTCAGCGCCGCCTGAAGCATGTTTACGATATATTTCCGTAGCGTTCCCGCATATAATCTCTTCGTCCTCATATGATAAGTTGATTCCGACTGCTATATCGACCTCACCCAGTCCATTTCTATTCAAGACGTCGCAAACTTTAACAAAATTGTTTTCCGCATCAAGATATACTACGCAAACCTTATTATGATGTATAGTCGCAATGATCTCCGATTCAGAAAAATTGCGTCCGTGAACAGACATGTACACAGCCTGATCAGAAGATTCAACGAGTCGGGAAAACAAAAGGTTTGACGCGCCAATCCCCGGTATAACCTTTATTTCACAGGCGCTTCCGAGTTTTGACTTTAGTATCGACGTCATACTGAAAATAGTCGGGTCTCCGGAAACAAGTACTGTCACGCCATGATCACGCAAGGCGTCTTCGATTAAAGATATCCCTTGGGTCAATGGTTCAAGCTGAATAAATTCAGTTCCGGCGCCCGACAGTTTAGCAATTGACTCTGTCCTTTTTGCATACGCTATGTGGGAAGCTCTCTCGACAGCCCTAATGGCGTCTTCGGTCAGCATTTCGGCGCTTCCCGGGCCAACGCCTACTATTGTCAGCAAATGTCTTCTATACATAGCATCTCTCCGTTATCTAAAAACATAATCACTTTAACGCCAATTCCCGTTAGATTATTTGACTGTTTAGCTGTGTCAACCTCTGTGGCTAAACTTGTTTTCTTGTTAGCAACAACGCCGTCATGTTCATTTACGTTGTCTCGTTCGACCGCCGCATTCATTCCAGAAATCCGCGCTGCGCAGGGGCCGGCATTGGCGCTTGCGCCTGCATTGACGCTGGCGCCGGCATTGGCGTAGGCTCCGGCGTAGGCGCCGGCATTAGCGTAGGCGCCAGTCCTGACACTAGCGCCGGCATTGACGCCGGCGCCAGTAATTGCCCCCTTTATGCGCCTTATGATCGCTGTAGCGGTTTCCTTCAAGATGCGATTCCAAATCCGAAGCCGCATATCGTTGCCACACTTTTTCAAAAGAATATCATCCGCAGCGCCCGTAACAGCAGCATTCTCAAAGAGCTCTTCCAATACTTCCCGGCCTACGCCCTCAAGCGCAGCGTGACAGATAAGTATTTCGCGCCTTGCATCGGCGACCTTACTGTGGGTAACAAAAACCCCCGAAGCGAGCTTAATCATCTTTCCAGTGAACCCTCCGACGATAATCCTTCTAAATCCCTTTCTAGCGGCGTAGTCCAGGGCTTCACCAAGGTAATTACTGGTCTGAACAATAATCTCTGGATGGACGCCGGCTCTGATTAACGCTTTTTCACCCATTGCGCCAAATGTTAGCGCCACATCATTTGGGTCACTGGCGTAAACAACATCTATCTCTGTCTTTGCAACGTCTATCAGCGTTTCTATATCCATTGGCTTTACAATACCGGTTGTACCGAGCACAGAGAGCCCGCCGTATATGCCAAGCTTAGGGTTGAAGGTCTTTTCAGCTATTTCCCGGCCTCCGGGTATTGAAACAGTTACCTCAAACCCTCCCTCCGGGAAAATTTTCCTGATTTCCCTCTCCATCATCTTCCGGGGTACAGGGTTTATTGCGGGTTCCCCCACCGAAATCTTCAGACCTGACTTTGTAACAACGCCAACCCCGTCGCCGGCTTTGAACACTATGTCATGATATTCCTCCACATCGTCGCTACCATTTGCAGGGGCAACGGCGGCAACAGTGTCAACACAGACTGAGCCGCATTTTTCAATGCGCTCGCAACGTCTCAATGTCGCCTCGACCATGAGGCCGTGAGTCATATCCGCGTCGTCCCCTCCATCTTTTCGTGCGGCAAATGTGCAGAAGTTAACGCCACACTCCATCAGAAGGACATCCAGAACCAAGACGTCCCCCCTGGGAACCCTAATGCTGACCTGTCGCAACACATTACCTGTTGAGAGGAACAATGCCGCAGCCTGCGCCGCTCCAGCCGCGCAAGTACCCGTTGTATAACCCTCCCTCAGTTTACTAACAGCGTCAGAATCAGCCAACCGCGCCATTTCTGCCGTCCCAGTTAACCCGGCCAAATCATTCGGCTCATTCAACTCATCTATCTCCGCTAACCTTGCCATCCCTTTCATCCCCGCCAGCCCTGCCAACTCCGCTAACCTTGCCATCCCTTTCATCCCCGCCAGCCCTGCCAACTCCGCTAACCTTGCCATCCCTTTCATCCCCGCCAGCCCTGCCATCCCTGCCAACTCCGCCAACCCCACTCGCTTCCTCTCCATACATGATGGCGTTCACTATTGCAGCCGCCACATTCGAACCGCCTTTTCTCCCCATAGCGACAATTGCGGGTACGCCTCTCCTGGATATTTCCTCTTTTGATTGAACAACATTGACAAACCCGACAGGGCATCCCACCACTAGCCGCGGTTTTGCTTTCCCCTCGTCTATCAACTCACAGAGCCTGAATAACGCCGTCGGGGCGTTGCCTATTACAAATATCGCATTCGGATCGAGCAATGCAGCTTGTTCTATAGCAACAGAGGAGCGCGTAACGCCTAGCTCAGCTGCCTTTTTTGACACTCCTTCGTCCGCAGTCAGACAAATAGCGTTAATTCCATACCTTTTAAGCATTGGTTTGCTTATCCCTGACAACGCCATATTCGTATCCGTTACAATGGTTGACCCACTCTCGAACGCCTTTTCCGCAGCTTCATAGGCATTGTTAAGAAAACGGAGGTTTTTAGCGTATTCAAAGTCTGCAGTCGCGTGAATTACCCTCCATAGTACCCATTTCTCCTTTTCAGAGATGTTGGGCGCTCCTATTTCCGCAAGTTCTCTACGTATTATTTCAAAGCTTTCTTTCTCAATGTCCCCTGGACTTAATTCCCTCCACATTTGCCCCCGTCAGCTCCTTTATCATCTATGACATATCGCGGCAAGCCGCAAGTATTCAGTATTCAGTATCTTGTTTTTTTTTGCAAGTTTTTCGAATTGAATAGCATACATGACGTTCTCACCGCTCTTGACTCTCGAATTTTAGCCTTGCTATATATGGCGCACTCTTCAACAAATCTGTCGGCGGCGCCCTCATTTCCTCTAAAGAAAATGTGACCAAATGAACCAAACGCTTTGTTAAGCACATTCCCACATATCCATGATTCGCCGGTTGAAGCCTTCGTTCCCGTATATGCGTCTTCCCTCGCGCCAATCATATGCGCGTAATGGAATTCATGGGCGTTCATAGCCTTGCCAGCCAAACCAATAACTGTATCTTTTAAAAGTGTCATCACAATATACCCAAATCTTGAATTCAGTTTGTTACCCATAACCGCCGAGCCCTTGAAAACCCCGCACATTTTATAAACCTCGTCCTCGAGAGCAAGATTTTCCATCAGGTATACGTATCCGCCGCTTTCCGCATAGATTGGCATACCGTCGTGGGCGGCGTCCAGTATGCCGCTTCGTATTCCATTGTTGTTTGAGAGTTCCTTAGCAAAATTTTCAGGGAAACCGCCTCCAATGTAAATTCCATCGCAATTCGGAAGCTCTTTATCGGAAATTGGGCTAAAGAAAACTATTTCAGCCCCTGCCCGCCTGAGTAAGTTCAGATTATCCTCATAATAAAAGTTAAAGGCTTTGTCCATGGCTATAGCTATCTTACAGCGGGGCACGCTCTCGATCCCGCCAACCCCTCCAGATGAGGCGACGTCGGTTGCGTCAATAGCACCGGAAGCGGCGGTATACTTTAAGCTGCAATGAATCTCGCTTTTCGCCGACTCAGCCCGTATCACTTCACGGCAGACGCCACCTTCTTCCGCTTTTCGTTCAAGCGCACTTTCACCTCTGGCCTGTCCGCGCACTTCGCCCTCCTTTGCTTTCACAGCTCTCAAAAGCATATCAATATCAATATGCTCACTGACCAATTCAATAAGTTTCTCGACCTTCACCGCAATCTGCTCATTTTCATAGCTCGAAATCAAGCCCAAGCGCTTGTTTAAAATCTCAGCTGACTTGTCACGCGGTAAGTATCCTATACATGGAATGTCTAAATTCTCTTCGATCGCGAGTTTTAAAGTATTAAACGCTCGTAGGCTACTCACGTTATTGAGGATAACAGCCCTTATATCCGCTGGCCCAAGGCATTTGTATCCCTTTACAATGGCAGCGACGGACGCAGCCATCCCCGCCGCGTTCAGAACAAGAACAATTGGCAGGCCCAGCATTTTTGATATTTCAAATGTACTGTGATCAAATGAGCTTCCAATACCGTCATAAAGTCCCATAACGCCTTCAACCACCGCAACTTCATCTGTCTTGCCCGCCACAGAGTCCGCGCCGGCGTTTACGGCAGAGTCCGCGCCAGCGTTTACGGCAGAGTCCGCGCCGGCGTTTACGGCAGAGTCCGCGCCGGCGTTTACGGCAGAGCCCGCGCCAGCGTTTACAACAGAGTCCACGCCAGCGATTACGATAGAATCCGCGCTAGCGTTTACGACAGAGTCCACTTCAGGACTCGCTGCGGGTCTTGCTACAGCGTCGTCCGTCGCGCTGCTCCCGATTGCGCCTTCCAAAACTCTCCCGGCGCCGTTGCAATTCACAGCATTACAAAAGTATTCAGTGAAAACTTCCTGAACCCCAATCTTTCCAAGCAAAAACGAATCTAAGTTTATCGAAGGTACGCCACAGGCCCTCCTATGGTAAGCCGAATCAATAAAGTCAGGGCCAACCTTAAAAGGCTGAACTCGAAAGCCACGCTTAAGAAATACTCCAAGTAATCCAATGGCCACTGACGTCTTTCCGCTCCCCGACATCGGCGCGGCTATTGTAAATTTAACCCTTTTGTTTTCAACGTAATCGTTAAGATATACACTTTCACATTCATTTGCGCCAGACATGGGTTGACCAAGTTCTCCTTTACATTGCAAAAGCCCTATAACTCTCCGTCATAGGGCTCATACCACTCAATGAGAATATGTAGCTTTTACTACCCCCTATCAACCGTAGAGTTATCGGTATTGGACACAGGCAGGTTTTCTGACTTTGGTTCATCGTCCCTCTCAGCCTTCCCGGTTCCCCAGTGGCAATTGTAAGAGTTCCTCCCCTTCACAGCGGCGGGACCGCATGGGATTCTCACCCATTTCCCTATTGCCCGGCTTGTTCGTTGCCAAGCTTCAGGCTACCTGTCTCAGACTCATTTAACTAACATATATTCTATATGACAATACAATTGGTGTCAACACAACGCTTTGAATCCAACGTCCTGAGATTTCTGAGGCTTTTGAGATTTCTGAGCATCAGGTTTTTGTGGGCTGAAAGACGAAGCGGAACAGGTCTCTGGTTTACCGTGAATGGCTCTGGTTATGGAAATAGTTGAAGATGAAACGTTCCTGATCGTAGAAAAACGCGGTTCGCGGAGTTACGTCCTCGTCCGGAGCGCGCTTGACGTCCCATTTGATTTTCAGTTGTATCAGCCCGTTAGCGATTAGGCCTGCGTCAATCGGTAATCTCGGAATAATCCCCCCCGCTCCCGGGCTGTGAAATCAGCGTAGGCGTCCTTTCAGTTGTTTTCTGCTCGACCAGAATAAAATCCAATACCAGGCCCAACTGGCGCATCAGTTCCGGATAGCTTGCCAGTGACGCGACAATCCGATGAAAATCAAAGTCGGGAGTTACGGGCGGATCAGGTATCTTCTTGAAATCGGGGCGACGCCTCATCATTTTCCATCCGGAAATACATGCCGGCCATGATGTGAACGCCACCCTTTGCAAAGCCAAAATCTATAGAGACGGCTGCGCCGAATTCCAGCGACGCTTCCAGTATCTGCACTCCATGCGGATCGATGGTGATGCCGAAGAAGCCGCCGCCGCCCAAACCATATACAGTCAGCAGGAAAGGATGCTCGCGGAAGCAGAAATTGAATCGGACGCTCAATGGCTCGCCGATGAACGGTACTGTGAAACCGGCCGCCAGACTCAGGTTGGCTATGTTTAGCGCGCCGCAGCAAATCGTCGGCAGTGAAATACTGAACCCTGCGTCAATACCCTTAGAGGTGATATCGAGGTACGGCGGATCAGAGAACCCGTTGAGAGGAATCAGATCGCGCAGAGTTTCCACGAAACTGAACGGCCCGAGGAACTTTATATCGGAGAGCAGCACGTCGACGTCCATCTTAGCAGCGCTGTTTACCGTAAAATCGATCTTCTCAAAGTTAAGCTCGATAAAACTCTTCGGCGCGATCAGAATCAGGTCAAAATGTTTGAGACTGCAGTTGACGCTGATTTTTGGGCTTGACACGCCATTTTTCTTGACTTTGGCTTCAACGGCGACCAGCAGGCCCTTTTTGTCATTCGCGCAAAACAGGGGGAACGTGGCGTTTGGCCAGCTCTTTATCTCGAGATCCGGCGTTATTTCCGTCAGCAGTTTGACGCTTTTGAAGGGGAATTTTCTGGCAAGCTTGATATCCCCATCCTGTGCCTTTGAGAACAACTCGTCGAAATCGGTGAAGGTCCTTTCTTTTTCATTGATTACCATATACATTCGCTGATGCAGATAAGCCGCATAACCGGAGTTGGTCGTCTTGTCAAACTTGCGCTCGCTGATCTTGATCAGCGACACGACGTGGCCGAAAGGATATAAAAAACCGCGATAGACAACGCAAACGAAGTGATCGCGGCCCATTGTTGCGCGATGCGACCACTGCTCGACGCTGAGCGCAGTTACATCCCACGCGCCTCGCAGATCCAGCCAACCGCCCAACGGCGACAGCATTATCGTGTTTGTTTCGAGCGGCGCCGGGTAAATTAGCGCCTGGTTATTGTCGACAAAATTATAGTTCGATGTGAGATGCGCAATTGAGTAGCGATCAAAGTTTATCAAGGGGCATGTGAAACGGTTCTGTAAGCGGCGCCGGCAGGCCGTAGCTACCCTGGAATTCACCTCTCATCGGTACAAGCTTGCCGTCTCTGGCCGCAATTTCATTTCCTACACCCGAAAGCGCCCAGGAAGCCCTGGCGGTCCGTTTCTCATCGGGATATGGCGACACGATCTCGCCGACAATCTCTCCGCCTTCAAAGAGAGGCGTGACCATCTGCGAATGCCACAACTCGGTGTGGTTCGTCGAGCCGGAGGAGACTGGAGAAGCCGCATGACGCCAATAGGCGCCGCTGTTCGGCGATAGAATAAGGCGCCATGGCATTTTGATTGATGTTGTCGTCGCACCCGGAAGCTCCGGATTTTTTGCCGTTGAGACTTTTAGGGGTAATTTCTTGCAGGCTGCAAGCACCCCTTCAAGCGTATACTCAATATCTCCAAAGTCGTCCGGCGCCTTAAAGGCAAGACGGGATTCGTGCGCAATGCGGGCTCGAATCGGGGGATCGCAGACCTCGCTGAAGTTAACGTTATCAGGTTTGGGTTTTATGGGATTGAGTTCCGGTTCTTCGTCTATGAAATCCGGCTGCTGAGTTTGGAAGAAGGTTTCTTCCCCGAAGGATTGCGGCGAAAATGCAAAATCAGATACGCGTCGCCTGCGCCGGTTCTCCTCAGCGTCGGCTTTCTCCGCGCGACCGTACCGGGCACAATCTCCATGTTTCGCGTCTCTATCCGTAATACGGCGAGGTCTTCCTGCCGTACCACCGGATTTCCAGGCCGCGCTTTATCAAAGATGCTTCTGCGGTAAGCGTCAGACCCGGTATCGAGACGCGAAAGATAGATCCTTGCGCTATTCGCCGCTTTCCAGGCCATATATAACATGCTATTAAACTCGGCGAGCGCCGGAGTATCCGAAGTCTGCATGGAACCCGACGTCAAGGCCCGCGGCGTCCATTTCTCATTCTTTAATTCTTCAAGCCTGTAAGAGGACTCATATATCCTGGAATTATTACTACCTTTCCACACCATGTATAAATCTTTATGAACGTGATCATAACCGCCGGTATGCGTCCAATACTTTGAATACTCCGCCAGGGCAGGGCCGCAGGAAGTCCCTTCATCACCGGAAATTATAAAATTGAGGGGCGTCCACTCTTCCACGCGCACAGTAATTCCGAGAACCAGAGTTTTTTCTATAATGGTCATTGAAGAAAACCATATTCTCGTATCGTCGCTTGCGCTACTGTCCATACCTTTCCAAACAAGGTAGAGCTTTTCGCCATCGGCGCCATTATGCGTCGCCAGGGCCGGGCTATGAGATGTATTCACCCCATATTCGTTCAGATTGCCTTTTTGAACCCATGTGTTCTGAGCATTTCCATTAAATGTCGCATACCAGATCCCCTTGTTCCCGTTGCCTTTCCACGCCATATACAGCTTTTTGTCAAAGACAGCCAGCGCCGGTCCGTGGCTACTGTTTGCGCCGGTTACAACAGGATCGGTCCAGGTATATCCGTTAAAAGACGCAATCTTTATAGACCGTTCTTCGCTGCTGTCTGTCCAGGCCATATATAGTTTGCCGTCGTACACTGCCAGGGCAGGTCCGCATGAAGCGCTGAATTTACTGCTGAAACTCGTAGGTGAACTAAGCCAGTTGTTCCCGTCAAAGCTTGTACGCCATATACGCTGATCAGTATTACTCCCTTTGTAAACCATATACAATCTGTTGCCATACGCTGCAAGCGCCGGTCCATGAGAAGTATTGTAAGTGGCTGGGGTGAGTTCCCGGGGAGTCCACCTGGAATCAGGAACGATAAGAACAGGCGGCGTTACAACAACAAGCGACGGGTCGTCTGTAATCTCTTTCCCAGTGATTCCATCAATGGCGGCGGACATACCATCGACTATCCTCTCGGCGGACATTGACAGATCAACTGCAGCTCTTTCCGTGATTTTTGACAGGTCAACGGCAGCTCTCTGCGTGATTGTCAAAAGGTCGGCGGCCGCCCTCTCAGTTATTTCTACCAGGTCAGCTGCGGCCCGCCCAGTGATGCTCGGCAAATTGGCGGCCGCCCTCTCAGTTATTTCTACCAGGTCAGCGGCGGCACGCTCAGTGATGCTCGGTAAATCGGTGGTTGCCGTCGCCATTTCTACTTTGTCGATAGCGAGCGGGGCGTCAGTCGCACCTTTGGCGTTTTCTTTTTGGTCAGAACTTTGGTCAGAATTGTTGTAAGAATTGTTGTCAGAATTGTTGTCAGAATTGTTGTCAGAACTGCTGTCAGGTATTTCAGCCATTATTTTTCCCCCAATCTTTGTTATTTATCTGTCTATCGTAAACCCATAAATACTGTGTAATTATACTCTAAATGATAAATGTGTGCAATGAAAACATGTAAATCCATATAAATTTCCCACTCTCGGCATATCGCCATATCGCCTATCGCATATCATATTACTAAGGTCAAAAATAACCTCCATCGCTGATTTGGACAAGATATTATCATCTCCTGTTAACGTAAAGGACACGCTACCCAAATTATTGTTCGTTCCTCCTCCCGTTGCCGTGAGGCTTCCTCGTCCGGCTCGTCTGCGGCTTTATCGCGGATATGGACGACTGAATGGATTTCTTTCGGCGTCTATTTATACCCGTCTATTGCCTTTACTTTTTCAAGTTATCCTTTTCAGGAAAGTATGATAAAATGTGTATGAGTTAGGCCATACAACTAGTGGTCGGTAAAGTCTAAAATTGCGTGTTGATTGTGCGGGATTTTTTTTGCATGACAAGGCGCAAGGAGGGCGAATACCCATTGGTATTTAACCGACGAGCAACGCGGTAATGCGGAAAAAGACCGTGCAAGCAGCCGTAAGATTTGGGCTTTACCGACCACTAGTATTCTGAGGGAGAACCACACTATGACGTTACCGAATATAATTAAGTTTATCGTCATTGTAATGTCTATATATATTTCTACCCGGCTTGTGATTTCTTTTATTGGAATTCTCCTTGGCAGGGATAACAACTCTCCTGAAAAACCGGTCATTGGCAAGTTTGATGAGGAAGAATTAGTGTCTGCTGAAATGTGTGAACCTGCGGATGCGGACATGGCTGGTGTTGGGGATGGCGCCGGGGTTGATATTTGGGATGGTGGTTGGACTTATGTTGATGACGGCGCTGGGACTAATGCTGATGACAACGCCGGGGTTGGTGTAAAGGACGGCGCCGGGGTTGATGTGAAGGACGGCGCCGGGGT
>JGI24702J35022_10002577_pt1 | contig 11025 bp, 7 predicted proteins | sample TergutTh196P4_FD_35022 | JGI IMG/M metagenome (IMG submission 35022)
TTCCTTATGGCGTCAAGCGCGTTGTCTTTATCCGGCGGCGTCAGACTGCCAACCTTGAAGGCAGCTTCCGCGCGCGCCCGCCAATTTTCTATGAGTTCCTCCCTGTCTTTCGCGCTGGCGGCGATTCTTGTGGAAACATCCGCCAGGCGTTCATTAATTAAATCGTCGTCAGGGTATATAAGCGCGAGTTTTTCATACTGTTTTGCGGATTCAGCCCAGTTCTCTCGGGCATAGGCCAATTCCGCCCGGTTTCGCAGGTAATCGGCAACCTGCTCCATAGCGCCTAGCGCCGTGTCGTCGTTCGGATCTATGGCGAGGATTTTCTCCGCAAAGTAAAAGGCGTTGTAGTCCTCCGGCGGAGCTAAAAGGATGTTGTCCCTTAGCGCGTTTCCCAGCTTTGCGTGCAGTCCGGCGATTTCGGCCAGTTGTTCGCCGCTTAACTGAGGTACGATGGGAAACAGATTCCAGTGTTTTTTATTATCGTCATACGGAATAAGCCTGAACTGCTCGATTATATCCGTATAGCCTTCTTTGAATATCCGTATTTCGTGAACACCGCCGATAAGTTTGGGAATTTTCAATGGCGAAACGCCGATGGCTTTGCCGTCCACGAAAATCAAGGCTTCGTCCGGTGTTGTAGCTATTGTCAAATCGCCGTATTTCGGTTTCCAGTATTGGTAAAGAAAAGCGCCGACAAACGCCGAAACGGAGAGTAAGGCCAGTATTAATAATCCTGTAATCAACGTTCGTAAACGTATTTGCGCCGGCGGTTTTTCGCCGCCGCTGTTATCCGGATCTCCGTCCAGCGTTGTACCGTGAATCGGACAATAGAGAAATTCTTCCGGATATAATTTACCGCAATCCCGACATCCTTTCATATTGAGTTTTCGGAGCCTGCCGATGCTTCCCCGCGGGACGTTTGAACGCCGACACGCATCTGTTGCCTACGGTTCATTCAGCAGCTTTCTGACTTCCTCGAGTAATTGTTCGGCGCGAACCGGCTTGTCCATAATCCTGTCCGCCGGAACCCATGATCTAGCTTCCAGATTTTGCCCTTCAAACGACAGTCCTGTCTTTCCAAGAACCGAAGTCAGTATAATAATCGGTGTTCCCGGATAAAGTTTCCGTATCTCGTATCCCAAAACGAATCCGCCGTCTTTCTCTTCCAACATCAATTCGAGTATCGCCAGGTCGGGTTTTACGCCAAGCAGCAATTTTTCCGCCGCGCGTCTTTCTTCCGCCGTTGTTACACTGTAGCCGGTGGTTTCGAGCAAAGTCTTTAACTGACCAAGGAGATCAAAATCTCTGTCAACGACAAGTATTTTCTTTTTCACTTTCTTAATCTCCATTCTTATAAAACATCACGGGCGCTGTAGTGGGTATGCAGCAAATGATGGCTCTTTTCGCCAAGAGGCTTGCCGAGGAAATCTTCATACAAACGCTGGATGAACGGATTTTTGTGACTAACGCGCAGAGACGCATTTTCGTCTATTTTATACAGCGTTTGCATACGCACCTTCGCCGCTTCCGAATCCATGCCGAAGGGTTGACCGCCGCCGTTGATGCATCCGCCAGGGCAGGTCATAACCTCAATAAAATGCAGATCTTCCCGGCCTTTGTTGATTTCTTCCATAATATTGCGCGCGTTCACTAAACCGCTCACTACGGCCGCGCCGACTTCCAGATCGCCGATTTTTACACGAGCCTCTTTAACGCCCGTCATGCCGCGCACCGGCAGAATATCAAGCTTGGCTATCTCCTGGCCGGTTAAAAGAAAATGAGCCGTACGCAAAGCGGCTTCCATTACACCGCCGCTTGTGCCGAAGATCTTTCCCGCCGTTGAGTGTTCGCCGAACGGATAATCCGGCGTCTGCGGCTCAAAAGACATCAGGTCGATACCGAATGTCTTAAAAAGGCGTCCCAGTTCGCGTGTCGTCAATACGTAATCAACATCCGGCACATGCTGCGTTCTCATTTCCGGACGGTCGCATTCAAACTTTTTGGCAGTACACGGCATAATAGAGACGCTGACGATTTTTGACGGATCCAGTTTTTCCCGTTCCGCAAAATAGCTTTTAATAATCGCCCCCATCATCTGCTGAGGACTCTTGCAGGTTGAAAGATTCGGGATCATATCGGGATAAAACTGCTCCACGAATTTAATCCAGCCAGGCGAACAACTGGTGAACATCGGCAACACGCCGCCGTTTGCGATACGGTGAGCCAATTCGGAAGCTTCCTCCATGATGGTCAGATCGGCGGTAAACGAAGTGTCAAACACCTTTTTAAAGCCTACCCGCCGCAGAGCCGCAACCATTTTACCGTCTACGTTCTGTCCTGCGGGTACGCCGAATTCTTCGGCCAGGCTTACGGAAACCGACGGCGCGTGCTGAACGACCACGAATTTATCCGGATCCGCGAGCGCGGCGATTACTTCATCAACGTATGAACGCTCCGTCAGCGCGCCTGTAGGACAGAATACTATGCACTGTCCGCAGTTAACGCAGGTGGAAACGTTTAGTCTTTGACTGAATGTTGTGCCGATATGCGAATCGCTGCCGCGGCCAATAAAATCAATGCAACTGACGCCCTGGATTTCATCGCAGACGCGAACGCAACGACCGCACAAAATACATTTATCCAGGTCGCGCACGACGGCGCCCGCAACGTCACGATCATAATGGTTCTTCCGTCCGCGAAGCGTACGCTGCCGAATGCCCATCTGCTCGGCCAGCCGGTGCAGTTCACAGTTACGGCTGCGGACACAATAAAGACAATCATCGGGATGATTGCTTAATAGCAGCTCGACGATCGTCTTTCGAGTACTGAGTACTTTCGGCGAACGGGTCAATACCTTTAGTCCCGGCGCGACAGGGTAAGAGCAGGATGGAAGCAACGCGCCGCTTCCCTCCTGTTCCACAACGCACATACGACAGGCGCCGTTTGGAAGCAGTCCCTCCAGGTAACACAGCGTGGGTACGTACATACCTTCCCTTTTCAGGGCGGAGAGTATTGTTTCACCGTCTTTGGCTTCAATTGTTCTGCCATCTACTTGCATTTCAATCATGTTTAATTACCCTTACCTATCGGCTGTGTAAATTCCAAATCGCAGCGCGCGCAACGCCGAGCTTCCTTCCGCGCCTGTTCCTCGGAAGGAGTCAACTCCGCTTCGGCAAAGCAGCCTTTCCGTTTCGCCACAGTCAGCATAGGCTGCACAAGCCGGGAAACGTCTTCGGTTTCATCGCCGCTTTCCGGTATTGTCACCGGCGCTACATATACTTTTGGAAGTTTGACATGGTTCAAAGTCTTCATCAGTTTGCCGGATACGTAACGATCAATCATTACCGCAGCTTTCTTTCCCGCCGCGATGGCTTCGACCACAGTGCTGGGACCTGTTACCACATCGCCCCCGGCAAAAACACCTTTAATGTTAGTGGTAAACGATTCGGGGTTTATAATGACCGAACCCCACTTGCTGAGCGCTACGCCGTCCATGCCCGCCGTCTCGGGTTCTTCGCTAATGGCAACGATCAGCGTGTCAAGCGGCGCTTCAAATTCGGAACCCTTTATCGGAACCGGCTTGCGGCGTCCGGAATTGTCAGGCGCGCCCAATTCGTTGCGCAGGAAGGTCATGTACGTCAGCCGACCGTCTTTCTGACCGACGGCAACCGGAGTTACAAGCGTTTCCAATTTAATTCCTTCTTCAATGCCAGCGTGTATCTCTTCCTCATATGCGGGCATGCTTTCTTGTGAGCGGCGATAGAAAATCGTCACGCTTTCCACGCCCGGCTGCCTTACGGCAACGCGCGCCGCGTCCATGGCTGAGTTTCCGCCGCCAATAACGCCGACTTTGCCCTTAGCAAGGGCTTTACCGTTGAGGTTGCAAGATTTAAGAAATTTGATGCCGGGTAAGATACCCTGGGCATTTTCGCCTTGCAGATCAAGTTTCTTGCTGGCGTGTGATCCGGTTGCGATAAAGACCGCGTCATATCCTTCTTTAAGTAGTGAATTGACGGTGAAATCTTTTCCCAGCGTCTTTTTATACTGTATCTGTATATTGTCGTTCAGAAGGGAGTCTACCTCTTGCGCAAGCATCGCCTTGGGCAGGCGATATTCGGGAATCGCGGAAACCAGCATTCCTCCGGCTTTCTTCTCGCGCTCAAACACTGTCACATTATGACCCATGAGTGAAAGCGCGTTGCCCGCCGCCAGACCGGCTGGACCGGCGCCTATAACGGCGATTTTCGACGCATTGGCGCGCGCGGCAACAGGTGCGGGCGCGGGCGGTTTTACAGTATCGACAACAAAGCGCTTCAGGCTGCGTATGGCGATAGGCTCACCGCCGGTAGCTCCGGCGCGGCATATATCTTCGCAAGGGTGATTACAGACGCGCGCGCAGGCGGACGGAAACGGGTTTGCGTCGCGGATTACTTTATACGCGTCCGCATATTCGCCGAGAGCCACATGTGCCACATAGCGCCATGCCTCGGTTCCAACCGGGCATCCGTTCTGGCAGGGCGCGCCCACAAGTTCCTTACATGCGCCGGCAGGGCAGCGTCGTTCAAAGATATGCGCCTCGTATTCGTCCCTGAACCATTGCAGCGTGCTAAGTACCGGGTTTGGCGCCGACTGTCCAAGTCCGCACAGACTGGCCGCGCGTATGGTCTCGGCAAGTTCCTTCAGGCGCATGATGCCCTGTATGCGCAACAGCGCGTCAATATCCTTGTCCTTATGTCTTGGCCTGGTGATGCTTTCAAGAATCTCAAGCATACGGCGGGTTCCTTCGCGGCAGGGAATGCACTTGCCGCAGCTTTCGGACTGGATGAATTCCATGAAGTATTTCGCGAAATCCACCATACAGGTGGATTCGTCAACCACAACCAGTCCTCCCGAACCCATGATAGTCCCGAAAGTCTTGAGCTTTTCATAGTCTGTCTGAATGTCAAGATGCGCTTCGGGAACGCAGCCGCCCGATGGTCCGCCGATCTGAACGGCTTTGCACTTTTTGTTGTTTGGAATACCGCCGCCGATGTCATATACGACTTCGCGCAGCGTCGTTCCCATCGGAATTTCGACAAGACCCGCGCGGCGTACCATACCGGAAAGTGCGAATACCTTGGTGCCTTTGCTCCTTTCCGTTCCCATCGAAGCATACCAGTCGGCGCCGTGGTCAAGAATGATCGGCAGGTTCGATAACGTTTCGACGTTGTTGATAACGGTAGGTTTGCCGAAAAGACCCTGTACGGCAGGGTAGGGCGGACGGGGGCGAGGCATCCCGCGCCGGCCTTCGATGGAGTGAATCAGCGCCGTTTCTTCGCCGCAGACGAACGCGCCCGCGCCCATCTTGAGTTTTATTTCAAAATCGAAGCCGCGATTCAAAACATTTTCGCCGATAAGACCACACTCGCGCGACTGCTCGAAAGCTTCGGTTAGGTGTTTAATTGCCAACGGATATTCGGCTCTGATGTAGATATATGCTTTGGTCGCGCCTATGGCGTATGCGGCTATAAGCATTCCTTCCAGCAACCGGTGCGGATCGCTTTCGCAGACGGCGCGATCCATAAACGCGCCCGGGTCGCCTTCATCGGCGTTGCAGATAAGGTATTTCTGATCCGCCGCAGTCATACGCGCGAATTTCCATTTGAGGCCGGTCGGAAAACCGCCGCCGCCTCTTCCGCGCAGACCGCTTTTTTCGATTTGATCGCAGACGTCCTCGGGCTTCATCGTGCGCAGCGCCTTTGCAATGGCGCTGTAACCGCCGCAGGCGATGTATTCGTTGATGTTGCGCGGATTAATTATGCCGCAGGCGCCCAGTACAACGCGCATCTGGCTTTTCAGGAAAGGGTGATCTTCCAGCAGAGGAACGCCGTTCCACACCGTTAATCCCTTATTGATATGCATAGTGTACTGGCCTAGAACCAGATTTTCGGGGATGGTGTTTTTAAAGAACACGTTATCAAGCAGCGAAGCGACCTTTTCTTCCGTGACGGCGCCGAAACTCAAGCGGGTTCGTCCCGGAATCTGAATATCCACTATCGGTTCGTCCGAACACATGCCGTTGCAGCCGACCTCAATTACATCCGCGTCAAATTTACGTTCCTTAAGAAAACCTTTAATAGCCGCAATGGTATTGGCCGCGCCGGCGCCCAGACCACAGGTTCCCGCGCCGATGAAAATCGCGGGACGTTCAAGGGTTTCACGCCGCAGCGAAGCCAAAAGCGCAGACATCGCTTCCGGTCCTTTTTTTCTGGCGCTGACGAAAGGTTCGGCTTTGAGATTTTTAAGCAGACCGGCGGAGATTTCATTGAAACCCACCCAGCACTTTCCGCTTTGATCCATTGTCAGATTTTTAATAGTAGTATCCATTTCTGACTATGCCCCCTTGCATTCCTGTATGATATTTATCAGCTTTTTAGGCGTCACTTTGGCGTAGAATTCGCCATTGACGCTCATCACCGGCGAAAGCCCGCATGCCCCCATACAAGCCACCACTTCGAGACTGAACAGCCGATCCCTTGATGTCTGACCCGGCTGCAGGTTCAATTCTTTTTTCGCCGTTTCCAGCACAAGGTTTGAACCCTTTACGTGGCACGCCGTTCCGCGGCAGACCGTAAAGTGATATTTCCCTTTGGGCTGAAAACGGAACTGGTTGTAGAACGTAGCCACTCCATAGATTTTCGCGGTCGGCAGGTTAAGGTATCTGCCAATTGCGGCGACCGCATCGCGAGAGATAAAACCTTCATCCTCCTGAACTTCCTGCAATATGGGAATCAGGGCGTCACGCCCTGCTCCTGGGTGCTTTTTTAGAACCGTGTCTACAACATTCATTAATTGCTCTCCTTAAATTCGATGGTAGAGAGATTTTGGAACATTTCACGCGGGTCGTCAAGGGCAGGCGGCTTTTATATTTCAAACAGGCATAGGTTGCGCGGCAGCACTTCACAATTGCGCACATTTGGCTCTTTCGTGTTATGATAAAGCGTTTTAGGTAAAGGCGGACTCGGAAAAATCCCGTTTTTTTACTGGGTATGCGGGCGGCTCGTCCGCATCTTCTTGAAATATGCGGGCGAGCCGCCCGCGTTCCCAGGGGTTTTCCGAGTCCGCCTAAATTTGAAGGGAGCATGAAAGGGAGTATGAAATGATGTCAGACAGCATGACTGCGGAACAAAAGCGGGAAAAAAGATTTCAACAATGGCTTGAACCAAAGGGCGTGCAATTCAAAAGCGCTGAAGCCGCGCGAGGCTATCGGGAGCGCGTCGAGCGATTTATCAAGGTATTTAACCTGGAAAAGCCCGACCGCGTGCCAGTGGTGTTGCCCGCCGGAACTTTTCCGGTTTATTACGCGGGAATGACGCTCAAAGAAGCAATGCGCGACGCGGACGGACTTTGCGAAGCGCACAGGAAATTTCTGAACGAATTTGAATCAGACAGTTTCGCCTCACCCATGATGGTTCCTTCGGCAAAGGCAATGGAAATCATTGATATGCGTACGCTGAAATGGCCCGGACACGGCCTGCCGGACCACGCTTCAATGCTTCAGTTTGTTGAAGGGGAATACATGAAGGCGGACGAGTACGATCATTTTCTTGACGACCCTTCCGACTATTGCCTGCGCCGTTATCTGCCGCGCAGTTTAGGTTCCCTTGCGCCGTTTGAGGGTTTCGATCCGACTCAATTCATTTTAGGCATGGCGCAAAAGTTTCTGAACCCGGCCATGTTCCCGGCCGTACGCGCCGCTTACCAGTCGATCATTGATTTCGGCGAGGAGAGCGCCCGTTGGATCGGGCAATTAATGGAGTTTAATCACGAGGCTCTGGCGTCCGGTTATCCCTCGCTCTTCGGCGCGCAGTCGCACGCGCCGTTTGACATTCTGGCCGACACCATGCGTGGAACCAAAGGCGTCATTCTTGATATGTTCCGGCAGCCTGAAAAATTACTGGCAGCGATTGAAAAAGTTACGCCGATGAACATCAATTGCGGCGTTGCCGGATCAAACATGTCGGGCAACCCCATTGTGTTTTTTGCTCTGCACAAAGGCGACGAGACTTTCATGTCAAATAAGCAGTACGAGAAATTTTACTGGCCAAGTTTCCGAAAAGTAATACTCGGGTTGATCGAGGAAGGATTGACGCCGTTCCTATTTGCAGAGGGGCGCTACGGCAGCCGGTTGGAAATTATAAAGGATTTGCCGAGGGGGAAAGTCGTTTGGCATTTCGACCGCACGGATATGTTCCAGGCGAAAAAAATTCTCGGCGACAATGCGTGTATAGCGGGCAATGTTCCCGCGTCTTTGCTCTGCACCGGCACGGCTAAAGAGGTCAAAGAGTATTGCCGTAAACTTATCGAAGTCTGCGGCGAGGGCGGCGGCTTCATTCTGACCGGCGGAGCTTCAATAGATAACGGCCCCGCGGAAAATTTACGCGCTATGACGGAAGCCGTCATGGAGTATAAAATCACAGGTTCTTAATTATTTTTTTACATACAACTGGTAACTTGTAGTTTGCGGTTTGCAACAAATGACTTGTAACTGAAAATGGATGTGAAATGTCAATCAATCTTGATCGTGAACTGCGTCTGGGCGCGCAGTACCTGTCCGCTTGTCTAACGCCTGACTCCGGCGCGATTCCGCACATCGATAATGTGGACATCTATAGCGTTACCATTCCCCTGAATGGAATTGCGGGTGGCGACCTTATTACTTATGTGAATTTCCATGATCGCTACGATCTGGACGGGCGCATCGCTCGCGCGCTGGATATGGGACGCGGCGAAGCAGCCGAAAGATTGCAGCGCCTGAAAAACAAAGGCGGCATTATGGTCGCGGACGTAGCCGGTCACGAATTTGCGGAGTCGCTGATAGCGCTTATGCTGCACCAGATTTTTCACACGTCGATTCTGTATGAACTCGACCGGCACGGCGAGATTTCCACGCGGATATTTGAACAGATTAATACGCGTTTTTTTAAATCGCGAACGCTGCGCAAACTGGCCGGCGGACTGGACGTTTCAAATTTCGTCACCCTGATTTACGGCGAAATCGAAATGTCCGGCCGCTTCAGTTTCATCAACGCCGGACATCCGCAACCGCTGATTTTCTCACGAGCGCATGACCGTTTCGTCGAGATCAGCCCCGACCGTTTCATAAGCTACCCGCCGATAGGGGTCCAGATAGCAAGGGACGATGCCGATGTCAAGTTGTTCCCGTCCGTGCTTGGATACAAGGAACGGTATACGACAAACGAGATTAATCTGCTGGGGCAGGGCGATGTGTTGCTGCTGTTTACCGACGGCTTGACCGATCCGTTTTCTCCATACACGCAGGTTCAGCTTGAGCGAGCCGTTTCGCGCTCAAAAGACGGAACAGCGGAGGAAATCTGTAAGGCAATTATCGCGGATAGAAAAGCGTCTGGCAGAGCATCGGACGACATCAGCCTTGTTGTGATCAAGTATCAGTGAGCATCCTCACTTATGGCAAGCTCTAAAAACCCCGAAAACCCCGAAATCAAGGCTTGCGACCGAGACAAAAGCGGAGATAAAAGAATTCACAATGATTGTCGCTGAACACGTCACAAAAAAATACGGCAAAATGACCGCCATACGCGATATTTCGCTGCAGGTTTTTCCGGGCGAAACCGCCGTTCTGCTTGGGCCGAACGGCGCAGGCAAATCCACATTAATCAAATCCATCTGCGGCTTGCTGCGTTTTGACGGCAAAATTACCATTAACGGTTTTGACAATCACGACGCGCGGGCGAAGCGCATACTTGGCTATGTTCCTGAGATTCCGGCGCCGTACCCTATGCTTACGGTCTCCGAACACCTTGAATTTATCGCGCGGGCGTACCGGCTCGACAACTGGCAGCCGCGAGCGGACGCATTGCTTCGCCGCTTTGACCTTGACGACAAACGGAACAAGCTCGGCAAGGAACTTTCAAAAGGGATGCAGCAGAAAGTCAGCGTCTGCTGCGCCATCCTGCCTGAACCCAGGGCGATTATCCTCGACGAGCCGCTCGTCGGGCTTGACCCGCGCGGCATACGCGAATTGAAAACCCTGCTCGCCGAACTGAAATCGTCAGGCTGCGCAGCCATTATCAGCACGCATATAATCGAAAGCGTGACCGACGAATGGGACGCCGTATACATCATGGCGAACGGCGAAGTCCGTAAAACCTGCCGCCGGGCGGAATCGGACGGGATGAATCTTGAAGAACTCTTTTTCGCGACCACCGAATCCGAAGAAAGCGGCGCGGGTGCATGAACAGCCTGTTTTACCTGCTTTTTTGCGACGTGAAAAACAGCCTTCGCGAAACTGTCCGCAAACCGGCGCGGCTGGCGCTGTATGTCTTCGCGATTTTTATTATCGTACTCGGTCTGGTTGTGAACGCTAAAATTTCGCGCAATCCCGCAGAGTTTAAGGATATTCATCTGCTAGGCGGCATATTTTTCGCGCTTTTGACGGCGATGCTTCTTTTATACATCAGCCAGGCTTTTAAGCTGGGCAGCAGCCTTTTTCAGATGAGCGACGTAAACCTGCTTTTCGTGTCGCCTGTATCGCCGCAGAAAATTTTGATATACGGCATTGCCAAGACGATTAAAAATGCGTCCATTGCCGGGATTTTTATTTTGTTTCAAGGCGGTACGCTTGGCAGAACATTCGGCGCCGGGCCTTCGTCACTGTTGCTTATCCTGGGGATGTTCGCGCTCTCCTTTTGCCTGGCGGAGATATCGGCCATAATTATTTACAGCGTTACCAGCGGCAACCCCGCTCGCAGACGGATTGCGAAAGCGGCTATAGCGCTTGTTTTTCTGCCGATTGTTCTGACGATTTTTACCGCTTTCATCCGTGAAGGCGACACGGCGGCGGCGCTGCTTTATGCCTGCAAATCGCCCGCCCTTCAACTGACGCCGGTCTCCGGCTGGGGCGCAGCCGCGCTTTTAGCGTTCCACAAAGGGCAGTGGCTTACTTGCGGGCTGTTCGTCGCGCTGACGGCGGGCGCGATTGCGGGGCTGGCCGCCCTTTTATTA
>JGI24702J35022_10002578_pt1 | contig 11023 bp, 10 predicted proteins | sample TergutTh196P4_FD_35022 | JGI IMG/M metagenome (IMG submission 35022)
ATATCCGATACATTATTTATGCCTTGANGGCGCCATCGACAATTCCGGCCATAATATATTTTTGTAAAAAAAGGTATAATAAAACAATTGGCGACATAACTAACAGGATCCCCGCCGATAATGTATTCCATTGCGATGAAATTCCTCTTGAAAATTTCATTAGCGCTGTGGATACAACAGCTAGACGAGGTGAACTCATATATAAATAAGGCGTAAACATGTCGTTATATATACCGATTATTTTAATTACCGTCAATGTTACGATTGCCGGTATCAGCAAAGGCATAATAATCGCACAGTAAATCCTGATATAAGATGCGCCCTCAACTGAGGCGGCTTCATCCAATTCTCGGGGAATATGATTTAAATATTGCATGTAAACATAAAGTTGAATGATATCGGTTCCCAAATGCAGCACAACCATCGCGAATATTGTATTCGTCAAGCCTAAATACTTAACTACCTGATAAGTCGCGACTTGTGTTGTAATACCGGGTATTATCAACGCTAATGTATAAGCCCCAATAATTATTTTTTTAAATTTAAATTCAAATCTTTGAATCGCATAAGCAGCCATAGTCCCAATTATAACATTTACGAAAATTGTCATTATAGTTATCATACCGATATTCGTATAAGCAAGTCCCAAGTTGCCTTTTTCGAATACTTGCCGGAAGTTCTCAATGTATAGTAAATTTTGCGGAAAAGCTACAGGGCTTGAACGTCCGAATTCCTCTGCATTTTTAAATGATGCTGTTAGCAATATATATATCGGTGAAAGAATGGCGAAAGCGCCTAGACCTAATACAAAATAACGCAATGCTTTCACAAATCGGTTTTCATTCATCAATCCGTCTCCCTGAAAAATACTTTATTCTGTAGAAAGACTAATAATGCAATCGCTGCCATCATGACAACGCCCAACGCCGAAGCGAGTCCATAATCTTGATATGTAAATGCGGTTAACACTGTTTTTACCGCGAATGTGTCCGCGACCCCCATTGGCGAGCCCATACCGTTAAACATCGCGAAAGGCATTTCGAACATCCCGAGCGCGCCATTTAAATTTAAAAAGAGATTTAATTTCAATATATGTTTTATTCCGGGTAGAGTAATATGCCTGAATGACTGCCACCCGGTCGCGCCATCTATTGAAGCGGATTCATATATATCAAATGATATAGATTGCAGCCCCCCTAAAAACACTACCATCATGTACCCCATATATTTCCATAGCGCTATAAAAGCCAATGTGAAATTAACAAGTTTCGGATCGCCAATCCAATCTAAAGCCAGCTTATTGAGATTTATAGAGCGCAATATTATATTTAATCCACCATATTGATTATGTAAAAAAAACTTGAACATAAACGCGACGGCAACGCTGTTTATGATATAAGGCATGAATAAAACGCTCCGAAAAAAATTTCTCCCTTTTATTTTTTTATGCAACATTACGGCAAAAAATAATGCCAAAAACACTTGTATAATGCCAATAAAAAAGTAATACAGGTTATTGATAAGCGTCCCGAAAATACGTGGATCTCTAAATATACGCCAATAATTTTTATATCCAATGAATTTAGCATTTATACTTATGCCATCCCAAGACATAAAGCTTAAATAGAGAAGTCGTAACGCGGGATAATATGTGAAGACTAATAGATGGGCGACCGGGATTAATAAAAACAGAAAAATAATGACCCATTTTTGCTTTTTGTTTATAGATATTTTCATAACGCACCGTTAATCATTGTGTAGTATGAGAGAAGGCTGTCTCTTGACCAACGATACAGCCTTCTCGTGAGTTTAATCTTGGGTGAAGCGAATAATTATCCAAACACGACATAAATAGCGTCGTCTAAAATTGCATTATATTTTTCTCTAATTGCTTGATAATCATTATTTGTAAGGAACATTTCTTCATATACCTGATACATACTCGCTTGCGCCGTATTTATAATTTCTGTCCATTTTACTAATAGTTCTTCATTTGAAATCTCATTCTTTGCTATGATTATTGGATTCATTGCCATAAACTCAGCAACTTGTTTGTTATTGGAACGCACGGATTTCACCGTAGGAATACTGCCTATTTGATCTGCATANCCGGATTCTTCAAGCCAAAACCTGATAAAATCTTTCGCCGTATCCATATACGCTGTGTTTTTATTACAAGCGATAAACCAATCTCCTGTAGCCATAGATAGCCCTTGACCGCTATTGTCAAATGGGAATGGGAAAAACACCACGTCATCGGGAGCGGTTGCTTCAAGTGCGCCTATTCCATAACTGGCGAGGAATAACATGCCACATGTATCCATATTCATCCGTAGAATATCCCAGTCTGACGAAGCGATATCATCGCCGAAATAACCTTTTTCTTTCATTTCCAGTATAAAAGAGTATACCTCTTCATATGGAGAATCGTCAGGTAGCAGCATTTTCGTATCCATACATTCTTGTATATAGTCGTCATATGGTTTATTAAAATTCGCGTTAGGTAGCGTTTCCCAACTAATTAGCGGCCAGACGGTTTGCGCCATCGAGCCCATAGGCGTCAGCCCTGCGGTTTTAAGGTTTTCTAATGCGCTGAACAATTCATCCTTGGTTTTTGGTATATCGTTTATTCCATTTTCTTCAAGTGTTTTTCTGCTTGCCAATATACCCGTTACCGACATAGTTTCTGATAAACCGTAATGTACTCCTTGATACATGCTTTTAGGCGCATCATAAAAATTCATCGTTTCTGCTGAATAACCCATATCGTCTAAAGGGGCGTAATAATCGGAGAATGAAGCTAAGGAAGTTCCAAGATACAATACATCCGACGCATCGCCGCTTTGTAGTCTGATATTCATGACTTGATGATAATCTTGTATTGTTTCAATTTCCACCTCATAATCCGGGTATTTTTGATTAAACGCTATACTTAATTCTTTAAAATATTCATCTTGATCTGTCCTATTACTGGAAAAAGTTATTTTTGTCAATGCGGAAGTTGTTTCAGTCGTGGTTCTTTCAACAGTGGTGGTAGTCTCAATTTGTTGTTCGGAGCTTTTTGTGATCTCGGGTTCGTTGGAAATGGTTTGCTCAGCGCTAGTTTGCGTGGTGTTTTCTGAGCTTTGCGGCTCGGTGGCGCTTACCTGCGTTGTACTTTCAACGCCTGGCGATTGGCTGGTATTTCCATTTCCACCGCAAGCGGTCATTGATAATAAACTAATCGCCATCAGTAAACTACAGATCTTTTTCATTGCTTTCTTTTCCATCGAGTAAAACCTCCTCATAAAATTATATTATTCATTTTTTCTTTAACATTCACATTCGCAGTTATAAATCACAGATTCATTTTAGATCGTAAAAAATTAACCGCTTGTATAATGTCATCCGCGGGAGCATCGCTTACTTCGCGTTCTATCGTAAGAAATCCCGTGTAACCGATATCTGTCAATGCATTCAAGTAAGCGTCAAAATCGACCATCCCCTTCCCTAAAGGGCGTTCTTCGAAATATACGACGTCATGTATAGAATTTTCTATATCTCCATATAGCGCTTCCGGATCGGAGTCCAATAATTTAACGCCGTCTTTCGCGTGAGTGTGAATTATGTATTTATTCAAAGTGTATACTGCCGAAATCGGGTCGTCGCCCGGTATCATAACCAAATTCGCCGGATCCAAATTTACGCCTATCCCTTTACATGAAAGTGAATCTAAAAAATCCTTGAGTACTTTCGCTGTTTCAGGACCTGTCTCTATAGCCAGTCCGGCGCCCATGGCATATGCGATTTTTGCCAGTTCATAACAAGCGTCCTGTAATATTTTATAACGTATATGAGCCGTGTTTTCTGGAATTACCCCAATATGCGTCGTGACAATGTTTGTTTCCAGATCTAAAGCTAGTTCAATTATCTGTTTGGTTTTATCAATTAATTTTCGATTCATATCCGGATGAGTAAAACCGCGTCCAAAGTCGCCGCATATAGCTGATANTTTCAATCCGTAGCTTTTTACGATACGCAGTAATTCAACTCGGTCAACCGCCGACATATTTTCAGGATCGTGTTCATGATAATTTGCGCCCATTTGAAATCCGTCCAAACCTAAAACCGAAACTTGCTTGATTGCATCGATTGTATTCATCCGGAAAGATTCCAATAAAACGCCAATCGGGAATTTTTTAATGATTATCGTCCACCTTTCTATATAATTTCCGGTACAGGATACAAATCCGCGTTTTTAACGGAATTTCATACCCTGACGCAATCAAAACCTAATTTTTCCGCTAATATTTCAATTTCTGTAGCATAATCGCCCAAACCCATCGCGCTGTGATGTCCGGGCCCTTCTTGACACCAGGCATTGATAAATTCCGGAATGGGTCGGTTTACCCGTATACAGCAATTTGGGTTTCCAATCATCAAATGCTCTCCGGATACAACCTCTCCTATGCTGTAAATTAATTTAAAAGTCTTCTCTGTGCCGAGTTGAGTTATATTCAATAATGTACAAACTCCTGGTTTTATTTGGAAATCGATACCCAACCCTTTTCCTGTTTTTCCGTGATGGATATCAAGATGCGTAAGTCTAGGTTTCCCTTCCGCCATATGTATATTACCGGGGCCGTCATGACCCATTAGTATAAAATCCCCGTCATAATCCGCTGAAAAAAACTCGAGAAACATACCGCCGCCGCCCAAAAAATTTATAATTTTCATTGCCATAGCAGCCTTCACATCCCCTTCCGTTACGCCGGGAATGCTCATAGCCGCAAGTCTTGAAACGCCGAGTGCGGCTTGAGCGCGTATTTCTGTCATATATTGTTTTTCACCCCACCAATAATAACCGAAGGCGCCAATATCATATTTTCGGATTATTCCCTCAAACGCGACGGCGATTTTTGCAGATTCTTCTAAATGAGCATCTTTTACTGTTTCATCTACCTGATAACTATTTCGGAACTCTGCGAGCATGGTTTTTATTTCTGTAATCGTGACACGCTTATATGCTTCCTCGACTTCTTCGACCTCCGGTCTACACAGCATACGCCCCGTTGTTTTTAATATCCGGTGTTCATCAACCGGCATATCAATCATATCAGTGTAAGTATTTCCAATGACTGCATATGTCTGGTCGGCAAAAGCCCGAGCGACGCCCGCACCATTGCAACATCGCAAAAGTTCATCCCAAAAAGCCATAAGTCCAAAATGGCCCGAAACCACCCGGAACTTTTTCCCGTGTAAAATCAACGCTCCCGCATACTCCGGGATACAACAAGTTCCTTCATGGTGCAAATAGATAGCCGTGTCTGCCGTTTTATAATCATAGGAAGCGTCTTCATGGGCATTAATCAGGCATATTGGCGCGTTGACCGCCTGGATTACAGGGATGATCATCATCCCAGTCGTATACCCGAAAGGAAAAATTAATAGGATATCCACGTTTTTTGCGGTAAACAATTCTGCGGCAACAATCGCCCCGTCGCGCGTATCGACAAGTCCCGGAGTAATAACTTCTCCGAAGTTAGATAATCCGCGTAAAAGCTTTTTGTACATAGCCAGTCCCATGCTTTTTAATTCCGGGTATTGGCTCCAGTACATTCTATGTCCTGTCGGTAGAAGCCCAATTTTTGTAGAGATCATTTTATTAGGCATATCAACCCCCTCGGTAGATCGGATTTAACAATCCGGTCGGTATACTTCAGATAGGATGCGTATCGCGTTGTCTCGTAGGATAAGCCTGCGTTCATTGTTACTGATACGCGCGTGCATAACCGCGCCGAAGACATACCATGTCGATTGCATAGGAAGATCCGTTCCGAAAACTACTTTCGAAGCACCGGCCTTTTTTGTCATTTTTTCTATCACGCCGTTAATGCGTCCTGTGTCGCATAAATCAAGATATGCGTTCGGGTAATAATTAGCAAGTGCAATAGCTTCGTCAATTTGACCTTGAATCGAATGACCCATGATAAATCGGATGTTCGGGTATTTGTCCAGGATAATAGCGGTTATATCCGCCGAATCGTAGGTTTCGTTATGCATGGAGAGGCCCCATGTATGCGAGAGCACTAGCATGTGGTGATGATTGGCGAACTCTAAGAAGGGTTCGTAAGCCGAGTCGGTTAAAGCAGTCCTATGATAGTCCGGTAATAATTTAATTCCTGTATATCCCGGGTTATTAGTAAACGCTTTGAGCATATCATCGACGCATACCTCCGATTTCGGATTTACTCCATAATAACCTTTGATCCGTTTAGGATATCGCATCATGGCGTCCATTATAACTTCGCGACGGGAATCGCAGCGGAAAAGATCCTCACATGGCGATGATATAATAAATTCAACATTGGCTTCATCTAAAAATTTTACAATGTCATCAACATCATAATCAGGATAATAAAGCGGATATTCGGGGCCCATGTGCGTGTGCATATCGATGATTTTATAATCAAGCGAATTCCATATCATAACCTGACCTCCTCTAACAACCGCGTTAGATTATTTTCTGCGATAGATTCTTTTTGTCGCAGGGAAAGGGTGGAATTCATTAATGCGGATAATGCGCAACCCATACTGTTTGTCGGGAAATTTGTGCCGAACAACAAACGTTCCACGCCAAATTTCGAGGTTATTTCTTCATACCCCCTGAGCATTGTTAAATCACCTGTTTCAAGATAAACATTAGGATAATGGTTTAATAAAGGATAAATGAATCGGCCACTTGGCCAACACCCGATATTAGTCAAAATAATTGTCATTTCGGGAAATTCAGACAACAAAGAATAGATATATTCATATCCATAACGGGTTTCCAAGTATAGCGGAATTTTACATTCAGATATTATTTTTAGTTGCTCTCCCATAACAATCGAGTTTAATAAATAGCGGTTAACATGCGGATATGCCCGTAAAATATGAACCTTTTCGTTCTTCATTCTTGAAAAAAAACAATCGCAAGCAAATTCACGGTCTGTTATTTCCGGTAAGATTACCCAACTTGGTATAAGCCGATCCCTACAATTTTCGATCTCCGCGATGAGTTGATTATTACCCGCGATCGGGTCAAAATCAAGCATAGCGCTATGGCTTACTATCGCTTTGCCAATCCCAGCTTCATCCATATGATAAATCAAGGTTGCGACATCTTTCGCTAAATTTACCGGTTCAATAATAATAAAACCTTCGTGGTTTACGATTTCATGATTCGTTATCTCATTTCCGAAACGAATACTGGCATCAAAAAACCGCATGGAGCATTCTCCTGTTTTATCCTGTTTTATTTTATTTTTTTACCAGGAATTCTTGTGGATTCCGTGTGATTAAAAGATTGATATCAGATTCCGTCGCGCCTTCCGCTATTAACATAGCTATCATATTTTTATGAACGTGACCGTAACCCAAACCCCCATAAGCGCATAACATAGATTTTAAGCAAACGTCATTAGCCAAAAGCAATTGTCTGCCATAACCTTCTCTTAATAATCGCGCCAGCATTGCGATCCGGCATCTGTCAGTCTCAAAGGGACCTCCGGCAAAAGCCTCGTCTTTCGCTAAAAAATAAAATTCCTTTCCAAAATTATCAAATTCGACATACGCGCGCGTGCTTAGTATTTTATAAAGATAATCCACGTCAAACGTTACATCCATGTGGCACACACATATCCGCTCAGGCGGCACACCTTCGTTAATAAGCAAGTTTATCGCTTCCAATCCGGAATGACTCCATGGATACGTGTGTAAATATATCGGTAATCCACTTTTCCGTTGTGCTATTGCCGCGCCTTCCAACGAACGTTTTTCAAACGGAGCGATTTGTTTGCTGATACCTATTTCTCCGATTACACCCGGCATGATACCGGTATCATCAATGCCGAAAAAAATTTCATCGATTATATAGCTTCCGATTTTTTCAGAATCCCAATCTTGGTACTCCTTAGCTACAGCGTCGTGAGTAAAAAAACCGCACCCCACAGCTACCGGAATTCCTGCTCGCTCAGCAATCATTTTTATCTTACGCGCATCGCGACCTAAACCGATAGAAGTTACATCCACCAGAAGTTCGCATCCAATTGCTTTTAGTTCATGCATTTCGCTAACAGCCAATTCTAAACTGTCTAAAACCAGATTTGTTTTAATTATATATGGATTCAAACGTAGTAAACCAAGTACATTCATTGTCACAGGTCCGTTAAATAACATTTGCTCATCGTCACTCTTTGGCATAATAGCTTCATGCGTCATATCAATAAGCAGATGCTCATGAGGACATATGAAATCAATGTTCATTAAATCAATCAGTCCATGCGTCGTTTGTATATCATTCATTATTAAGTAGTCTCTCCTTCCAATAGCGATGGCGACAGAACCAGTTTTTCCGGCAGTGAAGCTTTTTCAATCTGGCGTATTAAAAGATCGCCGGCGAGGTTGCCCATTCGATATTGCGGTTGCGCGATTGTTGTGACAAATGGATGTAAAAGCCTACAAATCGACAATCCATCATGTCCGATGATCGCGAGATCATCAGGTGATCGCAATCCTCGCGCGGTCATGGCCGATAAAAGCATCAGCGCCATTATGTCATTTTCGCAATATACTGCGGTTGGCGGGTTGATATTGGAAAAAATGGAATCCAGAATCTGTTCGGTCAGCGTTTGCATAATTTCTTGCAAGCCGTTACCTTGATATAGCATCCCAGCGTCTAAACCATGCTGCTTCATACTATCTTTGAATCCTTTTGTTCTTTGCCGCCAAATATCAAATTGAAATGTATCTTCATACGGTACTTCTCTACCGGCTGGTTTTTTTAACACGCCATGAACACATCCTATTCGCCGATGACCTTTTGAAATGATGTGTTCAATCGCCATAACAGCGCCGCCATAATTATCGGTTCTAATACTGGAACTTCCGGATAGATCTTTTTCATTATCCATTAAGAGGCAATTCACGCCTATGTCTTTTAATTTTANTAATTGAGCCTCTGTTATTGATAAATGGTGAAATACCACGCCATCAACATATCTTTCGATAAACATATTCAAATAATCTTGTTCGGTTTCTTTGGAATTAGTATCGCATAATATTAATGTATAGTTCTTTTTAAAACAAATTTCCTCTAAACCTTTCGCGACCAAACTGTGGAACGGATCGGATATATTGACCATAGCATATGCGATAATCCGCGTTCGTTTGGTCGCTAACGCTTTTGCGACCATATTTGGCCGAAAATTTAATTCATTAATTGCGCGTTCCACAGATCCCCTTGTTTTGGAACTAACATATCCGCTGTTATTTAAAACGCGGGAAACAGTCATTTTTGAAACGCCGGCGAGTTTTGCGACATCATCCGCGGTTGGCATATTTACCTCATTGTCCAATTGTTAAAATAAGATCTTAAAAAAGGTGAAAGGGATTCCGCGCCATCTTCCGTTATGACAAAAGCTTCTTCCACCCGGTTGGAACCACCGGGCAATCCAAACAAACTGATATCGGTAGATACTGTCATTCCTATCTCAAAAACCGCTTCCGTGTTTTCGTTGGGATAGGGGCTTTCCGCTTCCGCGCAGCCTATTCCATGCAACGGCGGATATAGATCATATTGACTTACTCCGGCGTTCCGAAAATAATTACGCACCGCGCTTACGTAGTTCATCATTGGTTGACCGGGTTTTAAAAAGGGTAAACCGGCGGCGCCCGCTTGGATAAGACAATCAATCACCTTCCGGGTTTGCTCGCTGTAATTCCCGACGGCAAATGGTATTTCGCTGGTAGCGACATAGCCTTCATATTGGATAGCCAATGCGCACATTAGCATATCACCGTCTTCTATTAGTTTATTATCCGGCCGGCTTATGATTTTTGCTGATCTTTCACCGGAACCGAGTACCGTAAAAATGACTGCTTCGGCGCCTGCTTGTCGGGCGGCGCCTTCCGCGACTCCCGCGGCCCAACGTTCCGTTTTCCCAATTAAGTTGGAATCCATCATTGCCCGAAAACCTATCTCAGCGATTTGCGCAGCTTTACGCAAGCAAGCTATCTCGTCACGGGATTTTATCAGACGGAATTTAGCAATATTGGGGTTGTAATCTACAATATCGCACATAAATGATTTTTTGATTGTTTCCATTAAAACAGCCGACATCGCGTCAGCCCCGACAAGCCCCAAACGTTTCAGCGGTCCTTGTCGCCGCAACTCCTCAGCCAATGCATAAAAACTGGTATATGTCGCTTGCGGGTACTCGATAGTATCGAATACAGTAACGCAGAGAAAATCAGGCACTACGCGGACATCCGGCCAAACGCTCATTTCTTTTGCCACTAATTCACCTTCTGGAGCGCATAATACAGTAGGAAAGCTATTTATTCCGCATATCAATGCTCCTCGTTCAAACAATGGCCAATAATTTGAAACATATCGTAAATTTTCTTTTCTATATTCATCGCCATAAACAAACAATGCATCAACCTTATCTTCACGCATAATAGACTTGAATTTATCTATACGTTTTTCAAACTCCACTGTAGATATTTTTATGTCATTCATTCCGTTTCCTCCGATTTTTGAAAGTTTGAAAAAAATATATCAACGATAGTAACCCCTCCGGGAGGCGTGTTTACTTTAAAAGCATGGTTTTCATTTTGCGTTTTAGTATAATCGTGGATAAATGTGTAAGATACCTCGTTCATAAATCGCGCAGGTAAAACAGGATATTTTGTCACAATTTCCACATTGACTATTTTACGTTTTGTACGAACAAAAGCATGCCCGTACTGCTCTTCATTTTTACAATACAAATACAATCTATACGCGTCGCGATCAATTTTAAAAATAGCTGCCGGAACATCGCATACGATTCCATTTACGTCTTCAGATATATTTTTAAGAATCGCGGTTAAAGTTTCCATAAATCCAAGCGAAACTTTCGAGAAAGGTAGCGTGTCATACAGTGTGTATAAGAACTCTCTTGTGTCTTCAGAATTATTATTCAGTTCGGGCGAACCGTCGTCTTTCACAATTAATGCG
>JGI24702J35022_10002579_pt1 | contig 11021 bp, 9 predicted proteins | sample TergutTh196P4_FD_35022 | JGI IMG/M metagenome (IMG submission 35022)
CGCTCAGATGCGCATCCATGCGCATATTCGCGCCGCTCCGCTTCCTTGCTACGCGGTCGGAAGCAAAACAAACGTCTACCTCACCGGGCGTGAATTGTAACCGAACAGACATGCCTTATGATATATGGAAATAATAATAATTGTCAAGCAGATGAAGATGTGATATACTCCGAGCCAAAGGAATGATTAAAAAATATGTTAAAAAAATTCAAAGCGATGTTCGGCGCGCAGGACATGACTGTCGGCCGCCCATTTTCGTGTCTCATCCAATATGCGATTCCATTGCTCATCGGCAACATAGCCCAATTGCTATACACCACCACAGATGCGGCAGTCGTCGGCAACTACATGGGAGAGCTCGGAGACACAGCGCTCGCGGCCATCGGCGCCTCGATGCCGCCATTCAACATTTTCCTCGTCTTGTTCATGGGCATCGGTTCGGGCGTGACTGTCATGGTGTCGCAATATTTCGGAGCGAAAGACTATGACAATCTGAGCCTGTCCGTTGGCAACTCGATTTTGATGATTGCGGTGTCGTCGGTTTTCATCACTGCGGTCGCCACTCCGCTGGTCGTGCCGCTCCTCCGCATGGCAAAAACGCCGCCCGAAACTATCGCATTGGCTCGCACATATCTGACAATATTGTTCCTCGGTTCGACGGGGTGCGGGTTTTATAACTGCCTTTCCGGAATATTGCGGGGATTGGGAGAGTCTCTGTTTCCTCTGATCGTTCTCCTGGCGACTGTGTTGCTGAACATCGCGCTGGATATCTGCTTTGTCGCAGGTTTTGGCATGGGTGTTGCAGGAGCTGCAATAGCCACAATAATAGCGCAAGCCCTCGCTGCTGTGGTTTGCCTCATCAAAGTCCTCAAAATGCGCGGCATATTGGACATCAGCCGCAGAACCCTCAAGCCGCAAAAGCGTATCATGATGCAAATCATCAGCCTCGGCGGCCCGAACGCGCTCTCGATGGGCGTCATGTTTGCTTCGACAATGTTCGTCCAAGCGCTCGTCAACAGCATGGGGCAGATGGTGCTCACGACGATTACTGTAACGCAGCGGCTGGATGTGTATGCGGTCATCCCCAGCATGACATTTCAGGGGGTCGCGCAGACATATACGGGCCAGAACATTGGGGCCGGCGACATGGAGAGGGTCAAACAAGGCAGCAAGACGGTTTTTCTCATGTGTTTCGTGTTCACGGCTGTGATGGTTGTTTCGATGCTGCTTTTCGGAAGGCATATGCTTGCGTTGTTCACAAAGACCGAAGCAATTATCGATTTGAGCATGGGCTTCATACGCATAATGGTGCCGGCATATCTGGCCATGACAGTTTCCGGGACATGGATGGGCGTAATGCGCGGCGCCGGAGACGCATTCGGCCCGATGTGGATTTCCATGGTGAATAATGTCATTCTGCGAGTGCCGCTGGCATATCTGATCGCGTATTTCACAAAGTCAGAGATCAACCCGAACGGGCATCCGAATTCGATCATGCTGTCGCTGTTGATTGCGATGCTGGTTGGCTGCGTCATCTCGACGGTGTACTATCGTGCCGGCAAATGGCGCAACAAGGCTGTAACCGGCGACAAGGTTAAACCGACGTTCGATATAGTATGACGCCTTTGAGCCTCAGCGCATAAGCGCCTCGCAGCAGCAATAATAAACAAGCCATTTTAGTCCGTCAGTTGCTATCGCCGCGCGAAGCACGGCGCTCCGGTACGGAGCCCTCAGGTTAGTAACTGACGGACTTGCGGTGTCCGGATTGTGGTTGCGGTGCCCCGCATTAGAGCATCACGCTATCTCCCAAGCTAAAGTATAGGGCAAATATGCCGATATTATGGTATACGCATATCATCAATATCAATAATACTCGGAGGCTATTATGTCAATCGATCCGATTTCCACTGAAAGTATCCAACAATATGAATATCCGACCGTGCAACAACCGGACGATAGCGTCGAGACAGAATTTTCCGAGGTTATGCAAAAGACCTCGAACATCGGCGGAGCGGTGGACCTTGATGCGATTTTCGAGGCAGCAGGGCAGCGATACAATCTGTCGCCCAACCTCCTCAAAGCGGTCGCAAGAATCGAATCCAACTTTCGCCCCGATGTCACGTCGCCTGCCGGCGCAATGGGCATCATGCAGATAATGCCGGGCACGGCCAAGTATCTCGGTGTCACAGACCCATACGATCCGGAGCAAAGCATTATGGGCGGGGCAAAATACCTCAGAGAGATGCTGGACAGGTTTGGCGATGTCAGATCTGCGCTTGCGGCTTACAACTCCGGCCCCAACAATGTCACAAAATATAATGGGGTGCCGCCATTTTGCGAAAACTATGTGAACAAGGTCATGGAGTACATAGGCGATGGCGACATCACCGCAGGGTTTGTGTCGTACAATGCAGATGTGGGCCAGGCTAAAGCATCCGGCTCATCCGGATTCGGAAAGGCATTTTCCGAGATGCTGCTGGTGAAAATTATCGAAATGCAAATGAATTCATCGAAGGACGACGACAAAAAAGTGTTCTGACTCAAAGATTCGGACACACACAGATTTCACAAATTGTAAAAAACGTATGGCGCGGGCATTGCCGCGACATACGTTTTTAATTTTGTGAATGCAGGGAAACGATTAGGCATACATGTCGATGTTTTGCCCTAAGTAGGGCATCAGCAAGCTCTCGAGCTCTTTTTGCATGTTTTGCATTTCGTCGATAATGACTTCGGAGGCTATTTTCGGCAGATCCATTGCCATTTTGAGTATCCCGAACTGCGCTTGCTGTTTTGTCGAAACAGCGCTGATGTCCATTGATAATGCTGCTATATCCATAAGTAGAACACTCCTTAAAATATACGTCTGCCGAGCGCAAGGGCGTGGCAACAGTAACTGGTTTTATGTAAGCAATCATACCATAATTTACAGAAGAATACCAGTTAATTTTTTGTGAATGCCTGTCACTTCCCAACGCAGAAGCGCTCGAAAATTCTGGTGATGATGTCGTCTCTCATTACANCCCCGGTGATTTCTCCGATGGCCAAAACAGCAGCCTCAACATCGGTCAAAACAGCATCAGGTGTGACAGCGGACTCAATCGCCGCGATAGCGCCCTCGACGTGCTCCCTCGCACGGCCGATTGCCTCTGCTTGACGTGCGTTGGTTATTACCTCCCCTGCCGGTTGCTCTCCGATGTCGGGGAGCAGGGCTTTTATATTTGCCTCAAGAGTGTCAAAGCCCTCGCCGTTGAGAGCGCATACGCGGCAAAACCCGATATTATATGCCTCCAGAGCATCAACCTCGGCAATATGCGCTAAATCTGACTTGTTATATACCGCCAGCTTTGGGATGCTGTCGGGAATCGACGCCAGTGCATCGAAATCCTCTTTGCGCAACGGTTCAGAACCGTCAATGACAACCAACACCAGCCCCGCGCCGGATAATGCGGCGCGAGCCCGGTCGACTCCGAGCATCTCAATGAAGTCGTTTGTTTCGCGAAGGCCGGCAGTATCGATCAAGCGGAGCTGAACACCACCGAACAATACCTTTTCTTCAATCGTGTCCCTTGTCGTGCCGGGAGTGTCTGTGACAATGGCGCGGTCATATCCGAGCAGCGCATTCAACAGCGATGATTTTCCAGTGTTTGGCCGGCCGATTATGGCGGTCGGAATGCCGTCGCGTAATATTCGCCCTCTGCTATATGTCGAGAGCAGATTAGCCAAAGAACGATTGGCACCATTTAGGGTGGTAAGGAATTCCTGTATGTCGAAATCGTCAATATCTTCATCGGGATAATCAATGACTGCATGAAAATGCGACATTATATCGAGCAGATCGGAATATATGGCTTCGAGCCGGAGACCAATAGCACCGTCCAATTGTCCTGCGGCATTTTTCGCAGCCGCAGGAGATTCAGATTCGATGAGGTCGATGACCGCTTCGGCTTGCGTGAGATCCATGCGACCGTTGAGAAAGGCGCGTTGAGTAAACTCACCCGCCATCGCCTGGCGGACGCCAAGTGCGAAGAGCGTTCTGAGGGCTTCCGAGAGCACAATAGGGGAGCCATGGCAATGAAGCTCCACAGTGTCTTCACCGGTGTAGCTGTCAGGCCCGCGCGTAGCAGTGCATAAGCAGAGGTCGACTGCGACACCATCAGATCCAACAAGCTCGCCGTAATACAATTGCCTGTTTTTCGCTTCTTTGATGGATATGCCGCTCTTTGCTTTGAAAATTCTGTCTGCAGCGTTTATCGCGTTCTCTCCGCTGATTCTGATGATGCCGATCGCGGACAAAGAGCCGCCGGTCGCTACCGCAGCTATCGTATCGCTCATTGACATAATGATGATACCCTCTCTATGTGTATATGCACAAGGCGTTTTGAGCTAGTAAGGAATACCGGGAGTGAACTTTAGCCAATCATCTCGACCACTTTGTGACCATTTGATCGACCTGGTCTGCGAACTTAGCGATTTCCTTGTTTGACATGCCCTCGGAGCCATGCGCGAGCGCGGAAAGCCTGGAGACAGCCTCTATCAAACGGTTGAAAACTTTTACAGCGCGCGGGTCTCTGATTTTAGTTTGCCGTGGCTTTATGCGGATTCCTTCTGTCAGGACCGTGACCTGACCGGTCAATAAATCATAGACAGTACCGCTATAAGGGGATGTAGCGTTATATCCACGTTCATTTTTCAAGTATTCGACAAACTCCTCGCAGGATTCTTCAGTGCCATGATTGACAAAGACAAGCCCGGGTTTCCTTACATATCCATCCAACCATGCCGTCAGCCCTTTTCGATCTGCATGTCCGCTCGTATTATGCAGCACGCCGATTTCAGCGTTAACAGCAATATCTTCGTCAAAAATTTTAACGGTCGATTTTGCTTTGTCTATCAGTTGGCGGCCCAGAGTGCCGTCGGTTTGATATCCGGCGAACAAAATAAGGCATTCCTTACGCCATAAATTGTGCTTCAGATGGTGGCGGACGCGTCCCGCTTCGCACATGCCGCTGGCGGAGATTATGACGACAGGATCGGGATCCGTGTTAATCGCGACCGATTCCTGCGATGTGACCGATATGTTCAGTCCGTCAAAGAACAGAGGATTGACGCCCCTTTGGATAAGCGATTTCGCTTCGTCGTCAAAAATATCAGGATCGCATTGCAAGAAAATCCCCGTAGCTTCTTGAGCCAGCGGGCTGTCGAGATAAACCTTGAAATTCTTATGCCCTCTGATAAGACCTTCGTTTTTGATCTGGCGAATGAAATACAGCAGTTCCTGTGTCCGGCCGACGGCAAAGGACGGGATGACAACATTGCCCCCTCGGTCAAGCGTCTTTTGAATATAGCCTGCAAGCTCGCCGATGAAGTTGCTCTCGACCACTTCATGCTCTCGATTGCCGTATGTCGATTCAATGACGACATAATCAGCTTCTTCGATGTTTTGCGGAGACTTTATTATCGGTTTATTAATATTCCCGACATCGCCGCTGAAGACGATTTTTCGCGTTTCAGAACCTTCGCTCAGCCAGATTTCGATGAATGAGGAACCCAGCAGATGCCCAGCATCGACAAATCGAACCTCGATATTCTCTTGGATGCGGATGGTATCCTCGTATTTGCAAGGCCTGAATCGTGACAGGATGCCCGCAACATCGCTGAAATCATAAATCGGTTCGTAAATGTCGGCGCCGGAACGCTTCGCTTTGCGGTTTTTCCTGTCAACTTCCGCCATTTGTATGTGCGCGCTGTCCATGAGCATTATTTCGCAAAGATGGTATGTGGCTTCAGTGGAGTAGACCGTTCCGCGGAAACCTTCCTTATATAACAATGGCAGATTGCCGGAATGGTCGATGTGCGCGTGCGTAAGCAAGACGCAGTCAATGTCCTTCGGATTGACGAGCGACCTTTGCGTTTCAAACATGATCCGGCCCTGCTCCATGCCATAATCGATGAGGATGCGTTTGTCGCCGGCTTCCAATAAGGTGCAGCTGCCCGTGACGTCATGCGCAGCTCCTAAAAATGTGACTTTCATAAAACAAATGATCTCCTTTTCCGGTTGTTTTTTATGAGGCGCTTATTTAAGGGCCGATGAGGCGGATGTTCATGTAATTTTTAATTCACGCCCGGTGAGGTAGACGTTTATTTTGCTTCCGACCGCGTAGCAAGGAAGCGGAGCGGCGCGAATATGCGCATGGATGCGCATTTGAGCGATGAGGAAGCAAAAAAACGTCTGCCGAGCGCAAGGGCGTGAACAGGAGCTGCGCGTCACGAAACGATGCCTTGACATAATTGCCATGAGAATATATTATTATCCATATTAACATGAGGCTCCGCCCCAAAACACATACCAAAACCACCACAAGCCAATGAGGATTCATTATGATCAAGATATTCATAGTCGAAGACGAAAAACCGATATCGGACCTGTTGCGCATGAGCCTCTCAAAAGCAGGCTACGAGTGCAAATGCGTATACGACGGCATTGAAGCTGCCGACATACTCGAAAACGAACGCTTCGACCTCATACTCCTCGATATCATGCTGCCGGGAGCGGACGGATTTGAACTGATGGAATACATACAGCCGCTTGAAATACCGGTTATTTTCATTACGGCGAAGAACATGGTGGAAGACAGAGTGAAAGGCTTAAAAATGGGCGCAGACGATTACATCGTCAAACCATTCGAGGTCATCGAGCTGCTCGCACGCGTCGAAACCGTGCTGCGGCGATACCACAAACTGGACCGCATGATCGAAATTGCCGGGCTGAGCATCGACACGCGGTCGATGGTCGTCAGGCGCAGCGGCGAGGAGATCACGCTGACGCGCAAAGAATATGAGCTGCTCCTGCTATTCGCGCGAAACCCGGGCACGGCGCTCTACCGCGACACAATATATGAGCGGGTGTGGGGCGGCGACTACCTCGGCGACAGCCGGACGATCGACCTACACGTGCAGCGCGTGCGTAAGAAAGTAGGCTGGGAGGATAAGCTCCAGTCAGTATATAAGGTTGGATATAGGNTGGAAGTGTGAGTAGCGGGCTTCGCTTTTCATTGCCGTCCGCACCGTCGCGCTCAAATTAATNCTTTATCGGAGAACTGTTGCTGATATGCGCTTTAGTACGAAAATGATGATAGCGTTCACNGTCATGCTTGCGTTGGCGTTTGGCATCGGAGGCAGCGTGTTGATCGTCACCTCAACTGCGAACTCTTTGAGCCAATCACGCGACGCCGCAGCAAGCTCGCATGGGCTTTTTTTGTATACATTGTCTACATTCAGCGTGGCAACGCAATCCGATCAAGACAACAGAGAATACGAGGAGCTTATCAACGCGCTCACGCGGCTGGATGCGCAGGGTGGCAACAACAGGCGGTCGCTGCGCCTCTCCGACAGCGAAGGAGTCGTATATGTCAGCCGCGATCGCGGGTCATATGTGGACGATCTCATCGACAGCATCGGGGACGACAACTATGTCATGACGACATTTCGCGGCTCGAATGGCGATTATCTGCTGCAAATCGCCGGACAGTTTGAATATGGCTCCGGGGTGATGTACCTCGAGAGTTTGTTTGACATAAACCATGTATACACAGGCAGGCAATACCAGCAAGCAGTGTACAGGCAGCTCTTTATCACTGTCGTGTTGCTCGGCGCTGCGATATCATGGTTTTTATCATATCTGATGACGCGGCCGCTGCGAAGGCTGTCCAGGGTGACGCGCACGATCGCATCCGGCGACATGAGCTGCAGGGCGGAGCAAGGCGGAAAGGACGAAATCGGCGTCCTGGCTGCAGACTTCAATAATATGGCGGACAGGCTGGAGCATAACATTAATGAATTGCGCGACACGATGACGCGGCAAGAGGAGTTTATGGGCGGGCTTGCGCATGAAATGAAGACGCCCATGACATCGATCATAGGTTATGCCGACCTGCTGCGCGGGCATGCGCTGTCGGACGACGACAAGAGGGACGCGGCAAATTACATATTCATGGAGGGGCGAAGGCTGGAGGTATTGTCGCTAAAGCTGCTCGACCTCATAGTCTTAAAAAAGCGCGAGTTCACATTCATGCCGATCAGGATCGAGAGCATTGTCGAGGACACAGTCAGGCTCCTGCAGCCCGTGCTTCAAAAGCGCGACATATCGGTTTCGTTCGATTGCGACGAAGGGTCGTGGATGATCGAACCCGATTTGATCATGTCATTGCTTTTAAACCTTATAGATAACGCGCGAAAAGCTATCGAAGGCGCCGGGAAAATCATGATCAAGTCGCGAGTCGTCGATGAAATCTGCGAAATACGCATAACCGACAACGGAAAAGGCATTCCCGAAGACGAATTGAATAAAATCAAAGACGCGTTTTATCGCGTCGATAAATCGCGGTCGCGGGCGCAAGGAGGAGTCGGTCTTGGGCTTCGCTTGTGCGACGAGATCGCGGATTTGCACGATGGGGGCATAACATTTGAGAGCGAGGTCGGAAAGGGCACGACGGTAATCGTCAAGCTTGGAGCGCGGAGCGATGATTTTGAGCGGGGAGGCAGCCGGGAATGAACGTGAAACGACTATTATTGCTAGCATTGGTGGCCATTGGCGTGGTCGGCAGCTTCTTTCTGCCGAATCTTGTAGCGGGAATCACGGACTCCGCCACGTTTAATAATGTCGCCATCATTGATGCCCAGCGGGTTAGTTTCAGCACCGACCCGGAGTTCAGCCTCCGGGAAAGGCTGGCGCTTGCCGCCAATTCAAAGACAGATATTTTGGAATTGACGACAGGGCAATCGATGAGCGCGGACGCTGCGGAGGCAAGGGCGATCCGCGAGCTTGTGAGGTTCCTGCGCGGGAGCCCTTACGGTTTCGCAGCGGACGATTGCCATGCAGAGAGCGGTTTCGCGGCATTCGTCGTGGATTCCAACAATCCGTCGGCAAATATGATCATCTGGGAATTCTCATTGGTCGACAGATATTCAAACGAGATGGTAATCACGATTGACGACGAGACAGGTATAATCATGAAATTGATATACAGGCAGGGCCGCGCAACGACATTGTTGGGAAACCCCGCTTCGGCAGAAGGTCTGTCAGAGGAAGAATTTTACAACACTGCATCGCGGATATGCGACATGATGACGTCATATTATGGGATATCGGTCGTTTTTGGCGACTACAGGTTGGGGAACAGCTTGGCTTACTACAGAGCGGATCTCTATGGCGAGGAAGTTGCCGTGCCAATGTTCGGCGTGGTGAGGTCAATGAGCTTCACGATGAATGAAAGGCCATGATGATTGCAGGAGATTGCCCCGAGCGCCCCGGCTGCACGTGAGCTGCGGGCGTTCATTCAAGAGTTTTTATCGCCTGTATGTCATATGGCGTCGACTGATATACATAGTAGTTAAGCCAATTTGAATACATTAGCTGTCCATGCGCCCGCCACCGCACAGAAGGTGCCGCCGAAGGGTCGTCGCCGGGGAAGTAATTCTTTGGCATGTCTATCGGCAGGCCTTTCGCAACATCGCGGGAATATTCCAGAGCGAGGGTGTCCGCGTCATATTCCGGATGCCCCGTGACATAAACGCGCCTGTTGTCGGCCGTCTTGACTGCAAAAACGCCCGCCTCGTCCGATACTGATAGAAGCTCCAGCTCCGGCACGGCACGGATATCTTCTTCGAGAACGCCGGTATAACGGGAATGGGGCATATAAAACGTATCGTCAAACCCGCGAAAGAACGGCGACTGCGGCTTTAGGACAGTATGGCTGAAAACGCCGGACAGCTTCGGCCCCAATGAGTATTTCGGCACGCCGTGGTGATAATACAGCCCCGCCTGCGCGCCCCAGCAGATGTGCATCGTCGAAAACACGTTGTGCGAGGTCCATTCCATGATGTCGCAGAGCTCGCTCCAATAATCAACATCCTCAAATTCCAGATTCTCGACAGGCGCCCCGGTGATTATCATGCCGTCGTAGTGACTGTCACGGACAGCGTCGAATGTCGTATAGAAGGACTCGAGATGCTCCGGGTCCGTGTTTTTAGAGGAATGGCTGATCGTTTTGAGAAACTCAACCTCAATCTGCAGCGGCGTGTTGGACAGCTTCCTTAACAATTGCGTTTCCGTCACGACCTTTGTGGGCATCAGGTTCAATATGAGCAGACGGAGGGGGCGGATGTCTTGATGCATCGCTCGGTATTCCGTCATAACAAATATGTTTTCGTTTTCGAGGATGTCCCTAGATGGCAGCTGGTCCGGTATTTTGATTGGCATGGTGTGCGGGCAACTCCTTTCGGAAATCGTGGCTGACTGTTCACGCCCTTGCGCTCGCCAGACGTATAAACGTCCGCCTCGCCGGGCGTGAATTGCGACAAATACTGCGACATATTCGCGCTGTGTTCTGCCCATTATTATAGAGCATTCAGGGATATCGTCAAGGTTGAAAGACCATGAAAAAAATATTTTATTTTTTTGAAAAAAAGTATTGACAAGGGCATATCGACTGTGCTATCCTAATCGAGCGCGTTTGANCAGGGGGACTTTNAAAGAATATAAAAAAGCGTCGAAATCAACTTCAAATGGCAAAAAGAGTATTGACAGACGCCTTCTTTATGTGGTAAAATAAAAGTCCGACAAAAAGCGCAACGAGGATAGGAAAAGCGTCGATATATTCTGACTCGCTCGCCCTGTCCGCACAAACGCCGAGCCCGATAAATGCACCTTGTAAATTAAACAATGTAAGCATATGCGCACCAAGATCAATCAATTTTTTTGATGGGTCACAAAAATTTCTTTTGAGAAGCTAGAGACTAGCTATCGATAAGGTATTAACCGCGCAAGCGGATAATATACCATTTATTGAGAGTTTGATCCTGGCTCAGGATGAACGCTGGCGGCGTGCCTAATACATGCAAGTCGAACGGACTGCAGGGGAGCTTGCTCTTTTGCAGTTAGTGGCGGACGGGTGAGTAACGCGTGAGCAACCTGCCCTTCGGAGGGGGACAACAGCTGGAAACGGCTGCTAATACCGCAT
>JGI24702J35022_10002580_pt1 | contig 11018 bp, 9 predicted proteins | sample TergutTh196P4_FD_35022 | JGI IMG/M metagenome (IMG submission 35022)
CTCATTCTGCTTAACTTCTTTCGCAGTCCGCTCAGGCGTTTCTCTTCAGACCCTGAAGGGTTTATTATTGCGCCTGCCGATGGAACGATCGTGGCTATCGAAGAGGTGATGGAAAACGAATATTTTCACGATAAACGACTTCAGATTTCCATTTTTATGTCACTTTTCAATGTTCATGCCAATTGGTTTCCGGTAAATGGTACTGTCAAACATGTTTCACATAGGTGTGGCCGCTACAAATCGGCTTATCTCCCGAAAAGCAGTGCGGAAAATGAATGTTCTTCTGTTGTTATCAGGATGCATAACGGAGTGGAAGTGCTGACGCGTCAGATAGCAGGCGCATTGGCGCAACGGATTGTTACCTACGCCAAAGTAGGCGAACATTGTGACGTCGACGAACAAATGGGCTTCATCAAATTCGGCTCGCGCGTAGATACTTTTCTTCCTGTCGGCACAGAAATATTAGTTAATATGAAGCAGAAAGTGACCGGTAATCAAACGCTTATTGCTCGTTTCGAAGGATCAGCCAATATGCCTTCGGAGAAGAATCAAGCTAACACTCCGTTAGATAATCCGGCAAATTTAGCTAAAGAATGAAAGGCTTAANCCGGCATATTCCGAATACCCTCACCTGCATAAGCCTCATGTTTGGGTTTTATGCCTCAATTTTAGGAATTTCCGGCAATTATTTCGGTGCGATGATCGCTATTTTTATCGCTGCCGTTTTCGATTTTAGCGACGGATTAGCCGCTCGTCTGCTGAAAGCGTATTCTGCAATGGGCAAAGAGATGGATTCACTTGCCGATGTGATAAGTTTCGGTGTTGCTCCCGGAATGATGCTGTTCAGTTTCCTCGATCAATTATTACATCGCCTTTCATGGCATGATTCGTTCAGCGGCAAAATATTCCTTCTTGCAGCGTTTGCCATTCCCGTTTTTTCTGCGTTAAGGTTGGCCAAATTTAACATCGACGATCGCCAAAAAACATCTTTCATAGGTCTCCCGGTTCCTGCGCATGCTATTTTTTGGTCGTCGCTCATCACAGTACTATCTTCCGAAGTATGTTCATGTTATAGCCTCTTCCCGCAAATTGCCGAATTACTGTCGTCTATCCCCTCACAAATATTGCTGATCGGTCTGTCTATCCTGGCAATAGCCACATCGCTCCTTTTAGTATCCGGGATACCCATGTTCTCCCTGAAAATGACTTCCTTTTCGTGGAAAGCAAACAAGCTCCCCTATACCCTAATCGCCTCTGCTATACTACTCATACTCTTTTTTGGAATCGCCGGTATTACATTAACCATTCTGCTTTATATCATTCTTTCTGTCGTTTTTTAAACGCACGAACGGGCGAACGGGCGAACGCACGAACGTTATTCCGTTATTATTTTTTTTTAAAACGAATCAAAACCGGAGGATCGTTGTCTTATGGACTCGTCGTTTTCGCCTCTTCTGTTTCTGGAGGAACAGGGGTCTTTGTATTCATCCGGTATGTCGAAAGTCTCTTGTTCCGAATAGCCAAGTTCTTTATTGGCAAATACTTTCTTCATAAAATTTGCATAGACAGGTAAGGCAACGCGGGCGCCTTGTCCTTCCATGGTATCAAAATGGATAGAGCGTTCTTCGCCTCCAATCCAGCATCCGGCTATTAAATTAGGTGTAAACCCCATATACCAGGCGTCCGATTGGTTCTGCGTTGTTCCCGTTTTTCCGCCCATCTGCGCTTTTATTCCCATGGAGCGTATGCGGGCTGCCGTACCGCCGTCGACGACGCCTTGCAACATATTAAGTACTTTATAGGTAGCATCTTCCCCTAATACTTCGTGGGGTTGGATCGAAAAGGTAGCCACTGTATTACCATATTGATCTTCAATATGAGTAACATACATCGGATCGAGACGAAGACCTTTGTTGGTAAATACGGAATAGGCGCTAACCATTTCAGCTATAGAAATATCGGGCGTTCCAAGGCACATGGCGATGACCGGTTCAATCGGCCCCTTAAATCCGTATGAACGCAGTAACCTTACAAGCGCATACGGCGACAGGTTGCCCATCAGATAAGCTGTACACCAATTGGATGAATTTTGCAATCCTTCTTTAATTGTTATCATTTCACCAAGCCGGTAGGAAGTGGAATTAGCAGGCGTCCAGGGGATTCCGTTATCATCAATCAGCGTTTGAGAGACATGTAACATTCGATCGCATGGCGTAAACCCTTCATCCATGGCTAACGAATAGACGAAAGGCTTCATGGTCGAGCCAATCTGACGACGGCCCTTAGTGACCATATCATATTGAAAATAATTAAAATCGATACCCCCCACATATGCTTTCACATGTCCTGTACGGGCATCCATCGCCATGAATCCCGCCCGCAGGAACGACTTGTTATAACGTATCGAATCATACGGCGTCATAATGGTATCCCGGTCGCCTCTCCAACTGAACACCACCATTTCGGTCTTCGTATTAAAAGCCTGCATGATCTCCTCTTCGGTTGCTTCGGCGGCTTTCATCGCCCTGTAACGGTCTGAATTTCTGATGGCGCCATCCATAATTTTCTTTACTTCAGCTTCTCTTTCCCTATCCGAAATACCTGGGAACGAAAATGGAGCATATCGTCGGCCTCTTATCCTGTTAAAAAAAGTCGGTTGTATTTCTTTTCCGATATGGTCTCTCACCGCCTCCTCCGCATATTGTTGCATACGCGAATCCAGGGTGGTGTAAATTTTCAATCCGTCGATATAAATATTATAGGGTTGGCCATTCGCTTTTAGGGTCTTATTACACCATCCGTAGAGCGGATTCGTTTCCCATGCGATGGAATCTTCGATAAACGTTTGTTGCAGCCATGAAGCGCGATAGTTACTTCTGTCAGGTTTTTTAGCATCAAGCATCAGACGCAGGTATTCACGCACATACGGAGCCAATCCTTCTTTATGGTCGGGACGGGTGAAATTCTCCATTTCAACAGGCAATTCACACAACGAATCGCAGGCCGCCGCACTCAGGTAACCGTATTTATTCATTTGCTGCAATACGGTATTTCGGCGTCCTTTGGCGCGTTCGTTATATCTTACGGGATTATAATAGGAAGGATTTTTACACATGCCGATTAAAGTGGCGGCCTGTTCAACCTTCAGATTTTTGGGCGTCGTATTGAAATAGGAGCGTGCGGCGGATTGTATGCCTACGGCGTTGTAGAGGAAATCAAATTTATTCAGGTACATATTGATTATCTCCTCTTTCGTATAATATTTCTCAAGCCGGACGGCAATCACCCATTCGATGGGTTTTTGAAGAATACGTTCCGTGATATTGCCGGCGTTGGGAGTAAACAATTGTTTCGCTAATTGTTGTGTTATCGTACTGCCGCCGCCGCCGCTTTTTTGCATCAGGATTCCCCGTTTGATGATAGCCCGGGTAAGACCTTTTATATCAATACCGCTATGTTTTGTAAACCGGTTGTCTTCGGTTGCGATTAAAGCATGAACGAGCGAAGGCGATAAATCGCTGTATTTCACCTGAATGCGATTTTCTTTACTGATATGATAGGTACCCAGTGTAACGCCATCGGCCGAAATAATCTGCGACGCATAACGGTCAATCGGGTTCTCCAATTGTTCGATAGGAGGCATAAATCCGATATGTCCCTGTGCAATAGCGAAAAAAATGCCGGCTATCAGCAACAANACAAAAAAGAAGCCCATCCATAAGGTGATGTTAATCCATTTACAGGCTTTCTGTAAGCGCGTATATTTTTTCTTTTTATGACGTACCATACTTTACTACTTCCGTGCTTTCGTCCTCTTCTTCTTTAGGCGCTTTCTTTACGAAAAATGCGCTTAGCTCGTATAGACCATATAACGGGAAAAAGACACATCCTAATGTGAAGGGGTCGCCGCTCGGTGTGATGAGCGCCGCCGCTACTAATAAGATGACAACCGCATGACGGCGGAATTTGTTGAAAAATGAACGTTTTAACAACCCAAACTTCGATAATAACCAGGATAAAACGGGCATCTCAAATACGACGCCCATGATAAAAATGAGCAGCAAAAAATTATCCATATAGTATTCAATCGCTAACGACTCCTGAATGGCTTCACTAAGTTTCCACGTCACAAGGAAACGAAGCGTCATGGGAAAAACCAAAAAATAACCCACCGCACATCCAATAAAAAACAAAATCGTGCCAAATGAAAACACCCAGCGCACATCCTTTTTTTCGTTTTCATACAAGGCCGGACGGACGAATTTCCAGACTTCATAGACAAGATAAGGNAATGTCAGCAGTAATGCCAAGTAGAAAGATGTGCTCATGTGCGTAAAAAACTGGGTGGCCATCTTCAGGTTGATTATTTGCACTTCAAAGGTGTCGTCACAAAAATTGCCTATGAACGGAACGGCTTTCGTAAGCTTGCATAGTAAGCGCCATAAAACAAAATCGGAATAACAGGGGGCTAATATGACTTTATCAAATATATCACGCATATAGATAAACGCCCCTATTGTGAATACAAAAAGCGCAATGACGCTACGCAGTATCGTCCAACGTAACGCCTCCAGGTGGTCCCAAAAGGACATTTCCGCTTGCTGGTCTGACATGTTTTGTCTTGCTTATCCGGATTATACCTTGTCGTCCAATTTGATTTCGTCTTCGATGCCTTTTATGCCTTCCTTGAAATTCTTGACNCCTTTGCCNATGCCTTTCATCAGTTCAGGTATTTTCTTCCCACCGAAAAGTAATAANACGACAATAGCGATAATAACGATTTCTGCCGTTCCCAGATTCTGTAAAAATAATAAATGGTTCATAATAAAATCTCCTATACAATTTTAATTAATATATCGGGTGCAAAGATATAAATTGAAATCGAAATAACCGCTTTTTTTGTTGTTTTTCTTTTTTTGTCGTAAAAAAATTATTTTTTCATTCCCGGATTTTGAAATTGTTACGACTTTTCCCGTCATTGCGAGGAACCGTTGTATCGTCATTGCGAGCTTGCGAAGCAATCCAGGTACGCATCAGGTTTCTGGATTGCTTCGTCCCTCGCAATGACGGTGCGCGAGTAATCGTCATTGCGAGCTTGCGAAGCAATCCAGGTGCACCGGTCAGATCCTGGATTGCTTCGCAGGCTCGCAATGACGGGGATCAACGCCACTTACGTCTGTTTGATTGCTTCGCAAGCTCGCAATGACGGGGGGATATTTGAGGTTTTAGGTTCGATTTTTTGTAATCTTGGATTTTTCACCTACTTTTGCAGGGCGAATTTAATATGATTACAATGAAAGTTTTTGTATATCCGGGTCAGGGCGCCCAGTTTGTCGGTATGGGGAAGTCGATGTATGACGAATCACCGCGTGCAAAGGAATTATTCGAACAGGCGAATGAAATTCTTGGTTTCCGTATTACGGATATTATGTTCTCGGGTACGGACGATGAACTGAAACAAACCAAAGTGACGCAGCCGGCTCTATTTTTACATTCCGTCATCCTGTCGAAGATATGGGGCAAGCTGTTCACACCCTCCATGATGGCCGGCCATTCATTAGGTGAATTCTCAGCGCTCACAGCTTCAAATGCGCTTACTTTTGAAGATGGATTGACGCTTGTTTCCAAACGCGCTGTCGCTATGCAAAAAGCCTGCGAATCACAACCTTCTACCATGGCGGTTATTATCGGCCTGCCGGATGAAACGGTCGAAGCTATTTGTGCAGCTATTAAGGATGATATAGTCGTCTGCGCCAACTATAACTGTCCCGGACAAATTGTCATTTCCGGAACGATGAAAGGCATTGATACTGCCTGTGAGATCTTAACCGAAGCAGGCGCAAAACGCGCACTGAAACTAAGAGTGGGAGGCGCATTTCACTCACCATTAATGGAATCAGCGCATAATGAGCTTGCCGAGGCGATTAACGCAACTACATTCAGTAGACCGGTTTGTCCTATCTATCAGAATTTTACTGCGCTCCCTTCGAGCGATGCGACAATAATCAAAGAGAACCTCATCTCCCAGCTTACTGCTCCGGTCAAGTGGACACAGACAATCCGGAATATGATCGTCGACGGCGCCGACCATTTCGTAGAGTTAGGCCCCGGGAAAGTGCTGCAAGGCCTTATCCTGAAAATTGACAACTCCGTTACAGCCGAAAGCTACCAGGACAAAATCACGACGGACTAAATTCAATTATGAATTATGAATTATGAATTATGAATTATGAATTCCCCAGTAACGATGAAAGCATCGCCCGTCATTGCGAGCCTGCGAAGCAATCCAGAGGCCTGATTTGTACCTGGATTGCTTCGTTCCTCGCAATGACGGGGAAAACGTCATTGCGAGGAATGAAAAAATTATAAACCCAGAAACCGAAAAATGAAACCCGGAAACCGAAAACCGAAACAAGCGGAGCGTAACGGAACGTTGGTCTATGATAAAAATACGCTGGAGTTTGTGACTGTCGTGCTCGAATTTTGCGCATTGATAGAAACAGCAGCCAAACATACGTTATTTACTTTCGCGGATAAAGCCGTAAAGATACTTTCATTGCTTTACCTGAAAGCGACTTTACTGCCTACAGTTGGTGAATCGGAAGAAGACTATGAATTGGAAGAATTTATTACCGAGCAAACCTACGATGTTATCCGTAATCGTCTATCCAATCTGTTAGGCGAATATGACACTTATTTAGAGACTTTTCATCCGGACATGAAATACAGCGATACGCCTGTTGTCGCTACCATTTCGGAAAATTTAGCCGATGTGTATCAGGACTTGGGNAATTTTGCGGCGCTTTTTCGTCAGGAAAACGAACAGGTGATGGAGCAGGCTTTGTTTGCCTGCGAAGAAACGTTTCGCCTTTATTGGGGNCAAAACCTGCTTAATGCGCTGAAAGCGCTNCATGCAGTACGTTATGATGAAGATTTGTCAACAGTCGAAAACGACAATTATTTAGAAGAAGAAACAGAATGATTTTTTCAAATACCATACCAAAAGAGGTTGTCGCAGCCATGCCGAAAGAAGTATTCCCCGGCCGGATTGTGGTTGTAAACACGAAAGAAGGGTTAGCAAAAGCGATAGATTGTTTATCTACTTTCTCCGAGATAGGATTTGATACCGAGACCCGACCCACCTTTGTCAAAAACAAACACAATGATATGTCGCTAATGCAACTTTCAAGCGAAGATACCTGTTTTTTAATACGGCTGAACAAATTTAAAAAATTTCCGAAAATGCTGGAGACCTTTCTTAAAAACAAAAATGTAAAAAAAATAGGCCTCTCGCTACGGGACGATTTTAATGGATTACACTATCTGACGAAAGTATCCCCGGATAATTTTATCGATCTGCAAAACTATGTACCTCAATTCGGTATCGAAGAATTGAGCCTTCGGAAGATTTATGCGATCCTCTTCGGTAAAAAAATATCCAAAAGCCAACAAAAGAGCAACTGGGAGGTCGAGACCCTTTCACCGTCGCAAATACGTTATGCCGCACTTGATGCATGGTCTTGTTTGCGTATTTACCAATTTTTAGAGCGCTCAAAATGAACTATTCCAAACTTTACCTCAAACCGAAAAAGGAAGAATCGCTTTTACGCTTTCACCCTTGGGTCTTCTCCGGCGCTGTCGCTTCCATAGAAGGCCGGGTACGCGAACGTCCCGTCCGCACTGAGGACTCCACCGAAGCTGTCACTTCTACGGAAGGTCGGGTACGCGAACGTCCCTTCCGCACGGAAGGTGCTCCGGCGGAAGGGGATACGGTCGAAGTTTATAGCGCCGATAAGCAGTTTCTGGGTATCGGCCATTATCAGATCGGCAGCATCGTGGTGCGAATCCTGTCGTTCACACCCGTCGAAATTAACATCGCTTTCTGGGAGGAACGTTTCCGGCAGGCTTACCAACTACGATGTACCTTCGGCTTAAATGTATCAGCGGATAACGACACATACAGATTGGTCAATGGCGAAGGCGATTTTTTACCCGGATTGGTCATTGACATTTATGCACATACCGCTGTTATTCAGGCTCATTCGGCAGGGATGCATCATGCGCGCAAAGACATCGTAGAAGCATTGCGGGAAGTGCTGGGCGATCAAGTCCATCGCATCTATTACAAATCCGAAGGCACCCTTCCCTATAAAGCCTACTTAGGTGAAGAAAACGAATACCTGTACGGCGAAGAACGCAAAGAGCCGCATATCGCTACCGAAAACGGCCTGAAGTTTCAAATCGACTGGCTGAAAGGACAAAAGACCGGATTTTTTATCGACCAACGGGATAACCGTTCCCTGCTTCAACAGTATGCTCACAACCGTACTGTCCTGAATATGTTTTGCTATACCGGTAGCTTTTCGGTTTACGCATTGCAGGGAGGGGCTTCGCTTGTTCATTCTGTCGACAGTTCTTCGAAAGCGATTGCTTTGACCAACGAAAATGTTACGCTAAATTTCCCGCAAGAGACACGTCATCAGGCGTTTGTTGAAGATGCATTTCGTTTTATGGAAAACAGTACGGAAAAATATGATTTGATCGTACTGGATCCCCCCGCTTTTGCAAAACACAAAGACGTGTTACGAAACGCATTACAGGGCTACCGTAAACTGAATGCNGTCGCTATTAAAAAGATAAAAGCCGGAGGCATACTTTTTACTTTCTCCTGCTCGCAGATCGTCAGTAAAAATGATTTCCGGTTAGCTGTATTTAGCGCTGCCGCCCAATCGGGACGCGCAGTCCGTATCCTTCATCAGCTAACACAACCGGCTGATCATCCCATCAATATCTATCATCCCGAAGGTGAATACCTGAAAGGGCTTGTACTGCAGGTGGAATAACGGGGAGAAAGGGGTGAAAGGGTGAAAGGGTTAAACGGGCGAACGCACGAATGGGCGAAAGGGGCGAAGGCACGAACGCACGAAAGGGCGAAGGCACGAACGCACGAAAGGGCGAACGGGAGAAAGGGGCGAAGGCACGAACGCACGAACGGGCGAACGGGCGAACGGGCGAACGGGGCGAAGAACTGAAAACTGAAAACTGAAAACTGAAAACTATATATGGACTGGTCCCAATTATTATCCGGCAAACGGCTCGGCGTGGAGAATTATCACGAACGGAAGCATGAACGCACTAATTTTCAGCGCGATTACGANCGGCTTATCTTCTCGTCGCCCTTTCGCCGCTTACAGAACAAAACGCAGGTATTCCCGTTNCCGGGCAGTATCTTNGTNCATAATCGACTGACACANAGCCTTGAAGTTTCGTGNGTGGGTCGTTCGCTTGGCAAAAATGTATCTATCCATTTGATACAGAAACATAACAACCCGTCCGGCATAAACTTTTCAGAAATTGATTCGATAGTCTCGGCTGCCTGTCTGGCGCATGATATGGGTAATCCGCCATTCGGCCATTCNGGTGAGCGCGCNTTATCCGCCTATTTTTCCGACGGCAAAGGGAGACAATTCGAACAGCCTATNCGCGACGAGGGCGGACGCTGGGAGGATTTTCTTTATTTCGAAGGCAATGCAAATACCATGCGCCTGCTTACACATCAATTCAAAGGACGTCGCGANGGCGGCTTTGCACTTACATACAGCACATTAGCCTCAGTAGTGAAATACCCTTANGCCTCCATATACGCATCCTCCCAGACATCCTCCATCCACAACCGGGGTGTAATAGACGCTTCTTCCCCTCCCCCCCATGGGAAGGAGGCTCCCCTGAAAGGCAAATTCGGCTTTTTTCAGACCGAAGAAGCAACTTATCTTCGCATCGTCAATGAATTGGGGATTCCGAAAACTGACCCTGAAACAGAAATATACGCCCGTTATCCGCTTGTTTATTTAGTGGAAGCGGCCGACGATATTTGCTATCAGATCATGGATATCGAAGATGCGCATAAACTGCGGCTGCTGTCAAAAGAGGAAGTGTTTGAACTGTTTCTTGCGTTTTTCAGAGGGAGACGATTGGATGAGATCGAAAATACAATGAAAATGGTCAATGATACAAACGAACAGATTGCGTATCTCCGCTCGTGTATCATCGGATTGTTAGTAGATGAATGTACGCAGACATTCATGGACAACGAGGAATCGTTGCTCAAAGGGACCTACCGTAAATCATTGATAGAAGACATTAGCGATGTGGCTGAAAAAGCATATAAAATATGTTCCGCCGCGGCTTATGAGAAAATTTACGTGTCGCGCGACGTCGTGGATGTGGAATTAGCCGGCTATCATATTTTCGGCTATCTTCTGGAAACCATGATCGACGCCATGATGAACCCTGAACATTCGTATAGCAAGTTGTTNCTCAACCGTGTACCCGAACAATACGATGTTCATGCACCCACAGTCTACGGCAAATTACAGTGCGCCCTCGATTATATATCGGGGATGACCGATGTATATGCGCTCGACCTGTACCGGAAAATTACAGGCCAAAGCCTGCCGGCGGTTTGATTAATTAAGAATTAAGAATTAAGAATTAAAATTATTTATGTTCATTCGTGCCATAATGGCTGAAAACTAAAAACTGAAGGCTGAAAACTGAAAACTGAAAACTGAAAACTATAATTTATGGAAAAGAAATGGAATCGGATACTTCTGAAGTTAAGCGGTGAATCGCTAATGGGTAAGAAGTCGTATGGCATTGATGAAACGCGATTGGGCGAATATGCCGGCCAGATAAAAGAAATCGCGGAGATGGGCGTTCAAATAGGGATCGTTATCGGCGGAGGTAATATCTTCCGCGGGTTAAGCGGGACATCCAAGGGGTTCGACCGTGTGACAGGCGATCAGATGGGTATGTTGGCTACTGTCATAAACAGTCTCGCCATTAGTTCCGCACTGAAAACAATAGGCGTGAAGGCTTCCGTACTTACAGCTATCCGGATGGAACCAATCGGCGAATTATATGCCAGGGATCGGGCGATTGAGTTGCTACAACAAGGAACTGTTGTTATCATGGCGGGCGGAACCGGCAATCCGTTTTTCACAACCGATACGGCTTCG
>JGI24702J35022_10002581_pt1 | contig 11009 bp, 9 predicted proteins | sample TergutTh196P4_FD_35022 | JGI IMG/M metagenome (IMG submission 35022)
TGAAATTTTAAATGGAAATAAAATATTATCTCGCTCAAATTATTATATTTCAATAATAAATATAATAGAAAATATTGTAGAAACTTTTAAAGAAAAATTTATTAAGTGAATATTAGAAATGGCTACGGCACATAACAGGTCAGTTTATAATTCACCGCTGAAGCACCTCGTGGTTCCACAAGGCTAGGTCAGTGGGCCTGTGGCCTCGCTCCCACGCCTTGTTTCACCCACAGTTTGGGCAGGGGTCAATGCTTCGCATTGCCCTATTACCTGCCCAAACCGTAGTAAACAACCGGAACGTTAAGTACAAGTTTATTTAAATTAATGAAAAATATTATTTATTCTATTGACTAAAAATAGAAAATATGTGCTTATTAATAATATGAAACAATCAAAAGGGGACTGTATGAAAAGAAATGGTTTTTTGATTTTATTTTTAATATTTTTGGTTTGTGAGGTATTTGGACAAACACGATCTGAAAATAGATGGATGTTAGGAAATTGGGCTGGAACTGGTTATCTTCCCAGAGAAATAACTGGTGTTTGGGGGGAACTTGGAAATTTTGAACTTATTCTTAATGACAACGGAACTGGTAGATGGACACGTCGAGTATTCAATTATGAAACAGAGCGAGCGGAAACAAGAACTGATAATGTTGTTTTTTCTATAATAATGGGAACTCCTAAAGGAAATACATTAATATTGTTTGATGAATCAGGGCACAACGATATTGATGTATTTTTTATATATAGAATAAATGATCAAAGAATGGTTCTACAAATAGAAAGCGGTCCTTCTTTGAATTTAAATAAGAGAAATTGATTTAAAAAATGTAAAAACAAAAAGCCACCACTTAACAAAAGATTAACGCTACGCTGCCTATTCGGCGGCTTGGGGTTACGCATAGCTGGGTCGGTCACTACGCTCGCTCCCACGCCTCTCTCCACACACATTTTTTCAGCCAAGGGCTTGCTACGCAAGCCCTTATTCGGGCTGGCAAAATGTTGTATACCTGGAACGTTATGTGCCAATTTTTATGAATTGGGTGGTTAAGAAAAATACAGGAGACTTGACATTTTAGATGAAAAAATTAATCATGAAGTGATACATGATATATGGTAAAAATGCTATTTTTGTAATAGATATTCTGGAGATTTTATGGGAAATAAAATACCAATTCGATTTTTTATTGTAACATTTTTATGGTCATGGTTGATTTTAATACCTGTAGCAATTTTAATAAACTTTAGAATCATTGAACTCGATGTTTCCAATTTAATAATTGCCCTTCCCATAAGCCTGATGGGAGCATTGGGACCGACAGCGGGGGCATTTTTCTCATTGTATACTATTAATGGAAAAGGAGCAGTAAAAGAATATTGTAAAAAATTTATTTCTTTAAAATTTGGTTGGAAAACATGGATTTCTATGTTTTTAATTCTTGGTGGAGCCTATTTTATTGCTTGGATTATTCCAGAATTCTTTGGAGAAAACAGAATACCTGCATTTATTCCAATTTATATTTTCCCAATATATTTGCTGCTCATGATCTTTATGGGGGGTGGCCAAGAGGAAATTGGCTGGAGAGGATACATATTACCATTTCTTGAAAAAAAATATGGTTTAATAATGGGTTCATTTATATTGGGAATTATATGGTCAATCTGGCATATACCTTTGTGGTTCATACCAGGAGCTACTCAGGTATATATGAATTTTATTGCATTTACATTTATGACAATAGGATACTCATACATCTTTTCATGGATAATAGAGGTATCTTCTAATCGGCTATTATCTGGACTTGTTGCACATGGGATAGCCAATGGTTTTGCTGTTATTTTTCCGACACTTGTTATGGACAAAAACGCGAACCAAATACGTTTTTGGATATATACTGTTATTATATTAATAACTGGAATAATTATTGTTTCAATTAGGACATATAGAAGCAGAAAAACCAGCGCCTAAGCTTTTAGGGACATGATAACCGTGAAAAATTTTCCTGAGCAAAAGGCCCCGGAAGAGCTGCAATGGCTGCTGCCCTTTCCACCTCCAGGTCATTCCGCTGATGAACGATGACATCAAGCGCATCTCACCTGGATTTAAAGCAGTAGTAGAAAGTACCCTTTACCTGAGCTGCCCGACTTTTATTCCTCAAATGTTTTGTCAAAGAAATATCTCTTTTCTTTTATTACGACAACAATGCTAAAAATGCACAATAATAGAGTCTGAATTATCTTGCTGTCCGGGTGTGTTTGGAAAATTTCGTTGGAAAAACCCATGAGGAGATGAAAAATGACCTGGAAGAACATCATACGTCTTGTTTTATAGTAGGCCCAGTTGTCGATGATGAGATATGGGACAAGACTTACAAGGTAATTAATAGAATGAATTATGCTGTATTCGGCAACCACATTTTGATAAGAACCTTTTATGGTTGATAGGGGAATATGCCATATACCCCAAATGGCACCGAATACAAAACAGGTAGCAAAAAGACTAAATTTTCTTCTGACACAGTGAATTCCATAAGTGTGCCAGCCAAATTCCTCAATGACCGGGGCAACAAACATGACAATCCATGCAGGAATAAGCCCTATGCCGCTAAAGTTTAAATTAACATTCAACCGGAATTGTCCGGGGCTGTAGCCGAAAAGAAGGGAGATTACCATGGCCAGCAGTATGCTTGCCGTGGGAAAAAGAAGGTGAAAGGCCCACCATTTCCAGTGGATACCTTTTAAGTTTATGCAGGCGGATTTGAGTTCATCACGCATTTCTTTGTTCGGAAGGATCAGGATAAAGGCTATTGCCATTGGGATAAAGCCGCCAATAGACACCAGGATACTTCCAAAGATCATCCAGGCGCGGGTATCCCAGAGCGGCGAATGAGAAATTACGCCTGCGGTAAACCAAAGTACCCAGGGAACCATGACGGCAATACCGTAAAAAATAAAGGGATGACGGTACTTTTCAATTTTCATAAATAACTCCTATTTGGTGTCCTCCGGAACCGAAGGTAGGTACTATGGCGCCAGGAGCCCTTTTGACTCTATTTTGAATGTTATTACCAGCTATTGCAATCATATAATCCCTTGGTTAAGATAAAGATAATTAAAGAGGTTTATAATGCAAAGTTCAAAAATTTATTTTACCAATATGCGGACAAAGGTTGGTGAAAGCCTTTTGGTTAAAATGGACAGGCTTATTCAGAAAGCTGGAATAAAGGATATTGATTTTAAACAAAAATTTGTGGCTATAAAAATTCATTTTGGCGAGCCGGGGAATCTGTCTTTTTTAAGGTCTAATTTCGCCAAAACACTGGCGGATCGCATTAAAAAACTGGGGGGTATGCCATTTATTACTGATTGCAATACCCTTTATACAGGCCGCCGCAACAACGCTCTGGTTCATTTGGATGCCGCTGCCGAAAACGGCTATTCCGTTCAGTCCACAGGCTGTCAAAACATTATTGCGGACGGTATTCGCGGAACTGATGATATAGAAGTTCCCATAAAAGGCGGCCAGTACTTTAAAACTGCTCTCATAGGCAGGGCGATAATGGACGCGGACATTTTTATTTCCCTGAACCATTTTAAGTTGCATGAAACAATCGGCATCGGTGGTGCACTGAAAAATATCGGAATGGGTTCGGGCAGCCGGGGCGGTAAGATGGCTATGCATAACGATGGCAAACCCCATGTTAATAACGGCGCCTGTGTTGGTTGTAAAATTTGTGCCAGGTTCTGTGCCCATAACGCTATTGGCTTTAACAGCGGCAAGGCTTCCATAAATCATGGTAAATGTACAGGCTGCGGTAGTTGTATTGGCGCGTGCAGCAAGAATGCCATAGAACATGACTGGAGCTCAAGCAGTACGGCGTTGAGCTGCAAAATCGCGGAATACTGCAAGGCAGTTCTGGACGGACGGCCAAACTTTCACATTAATGTGGTGAACCAGGTCTCCCCATTCTGCGACTGCCACGATGAAAGCGATGCCGCTGTTGTACCTGACATTGGTATTTTCGCTGGTTTCGATCCTGTAGCCCTTGATCAGGCTTGTGTAGACGCGGTGAATGCGGCGCCAGGTATTGATTCAAGCATTTTTTCTGAAAGAAAGAAAAAAATTGAATATAAAAAAGGAGGTGTGGATCATTTTACCACAATCCATCCCGGCACGGACTGGCGGACACAGCTTGTTCATGCGGAAAAAATTGGTTTGGGAACTGTCAAATATGAACTTGTAACCGTAAAATAAGTGATGCCGGTTTTTTTATGCTTATAACCTGTCAAAATGTTTCCCTCGGATACGAGGGACAGGCAATTGTCCGGAATCTTGCTTTCGCAATTGAACACGGCGACTATCTCTGGATAGTCGGAGAAAACGGTTCCGGAAAAACAACCTTAATCAAGGGAATTTTAAGGCTCCTTAACCCGCTTGAAGGGCAAATAATTTTCTGCAATGAACTCAGGCAAGGCAGGATAGGTTATCTTTCTCAGCAGATGGCACTTAAAAAGGATTTCCCTGCCGGGGTTTATGAAATTGTACTCTCAGGGAATTTGGGTGGAATGGGGCTGCGTCCCTTTTACAGCATTAAAGAGAAACTGCTTGCCGGCGAGGCCATGAAGCAGCTTGGAATAGAAGAATTAAAGGGAAAATGCTTCCGCGAACTGTCAGGCGGACAGCAGAGGCGGGTATTATTGGCCCGGGCCCTTTGCGCGGCCCTTACAGAACCCAGGTCCGCCGATGCCGGACATAAAGCGGTTGAAACGTCCTGCCGGCTTCTTGTCTTGGACGAACCTGCCGCAAGCCTGGATCCTCTGGTTACCGCCGAGGTTTATGAACTGCTAAAAAAATTAAACAGCCAAATGGGAATTACCATCATTATGGTTTCGCACGATACCCTGGCAGCCGCAAAATACTCAAACCGCATCCTGCATCTGGAAGGTGGCCTGGGGTTTTTCTGCGATACCGGCGAATATCTGCGATCAGAAATGGGAAGAAAATTTTTTGGGCATGACAAGCCTGAGCCGGATTCGGTAGATCATGAAAGGGAAGAAAATGATAGCTAATATTTTCGCCGTCATAACAGAAATGTTTTCCCTTGCGTTTCTTGCAAGGGCTTTTGTGGTAGGCACGCTTGTTTCGCTCTGCGCCTCCCTGCTTGGGGTAAGTCTTGTGATGAAGCGTTTTTCCATGATAGGTGATGGTCTTTCCCATGTTGGTTTTGGGGCCCTGACAATCGCGGTTGCGCTTAATGCCGCGCCTCTGGCAGTTTCCATTCCGGTAGTTATCACCGCTGCTTTTCTGCTTTTAAGACTCACCGATAGCAGTAAAATAAAGGGAGACGCCGCAATTGCGCTTATTTCTACAAGTTCCCTGGCCATCGGGGTTGTAATTATTTCTCAGACTACAGGAATGAATACTGATGTTTATAATTACCTCTTTGGCAGTATTCTGGCCATGAGCAAAAATGATGTGTATCTTAGCTTTGCCCTGTCTGTAACAGTACTTATTCTATTTGTCTTTTTTTATCACAAACTGTTTGCCATTACCTTTGACGAAACTTTTGCGAAAGCGATAGGGGTTAAGACAGGCATGTACAATATGTTAATTGCCCTTTTAACAGCTCTTACCATAGTGCTTGGAATGCGCATGATGGGCGCCATGCTTATTTCAAGCCTTATCATATTCCCCGCCCTCACAGCCATGAGGGTATTCAAAAAATTCAAAACCGTCACTGTCTGTTCCGCCATTGTCGCGGTGATCTGTTTTTTTATCGGTATCCTGATCTCTTATCTTTTTGCAACACCGGCCGGAGCAAGTGTTGTGGTGATGAATATATTTGCATTTTTGCTTTTTTGGGCTATAAGTATCATCCCGCGGAAAAAACGCGTTACTTAAGTTTATAATGAAGCAGAATAATTGGATTCCTGACAAATTCCGTATGACGCATAACTAACGTCTGGATATAATTATTTCCCCAAACTTTCAAAAATCATATTCATTCCAAGAGTCAGACTGATCCCCGGCATGGGATAATCTGCAAATGAAACATAACTTGAGTTCAGGACATTATTGATTTTGCCAAACAGACCAAAGTTTTTATTCAATTTCTGATGATAATTGACATTGAGGATAAAACAAGGTGCAAGCTTAATGATGTTTCCCGTGTCAGAATATCGGGTGCTTTCAAAACGGCCGGAAAAGAGTAGCGACCCGGTTTCCCAGGGTAGTTCCAGGGATATTCCCAGAGAGTGCACGGGCATATAGGGAATACGCCTATTATCGCTGTATGATAGATCGCCGCTCAAAAGCCAGCTTAACTGGAAGAGCCATGATAAACTGATGACAGGTTTATCCAAAAAGCCTGCAGAAAACGGGAGTGTCCATTTTAACCTGTTGTCCCATCCGAAAAATGCAGCAGTGCCGTAATTTTCAGGCCTCCATGTTCCGGATGCATTATTCCAGTGGATGGAATTTTTAGTCCATTCTCCATAGATGGTGGAATTGAGATTTAGGGAATCTTTAATGGAAAACTCCGCTGAAAGATCAACCCCCCAGCCGTCTTCGTTTTTAAGGTCCGGATTTCCCATAAACCCGCTTTGCACCCAGTAAAGATCGTTAAAATCGGGAAATTTAAAGCTGCGGAAATAATTATTTTTAAGGGTTATGCTGTCATTTACAGTCCAGGATAACCCGATCTTGGGAACGGGGACTATTTCTCTGCCATCGGTAATTCCCTTGACAGAAGCTGCGAGGAGCAGATTTTTTACCGGCTTATACTCGGAACTTGCATAAAGCCCGCCCCGGTTTCCGTAATGAAGGCCGGCATCAGAGGAATCAAGATAAATGAAGTTATAGTCTCCGCCAAAACGTATGGTAATTTTTGTCCCGGGATACCAGCCCCAGCTGTTTACGAGAAAGATGCTATGTTCATTGTGCAGGGAGGCCGGGCCGCCCGGATCGTAATTTATTCTTTTCCAGTTGTGGCCCAGGCTTGCCTCCATGGAAAAGTTGTCATTAAAGGCCCGTGGCATGTCTAGCATTACATTTTCCCTGGAAGATATATCCCCTTGCTTTGCAAATTCCGCACTGTAACCTGAAGCAGGAATATTTTTATCTCCGTAATAAAATGATCCCGATGCGATGAGCTTTGAGAGATCCTGAAATTCCCGCAGGAATGAAACGGATGCCCCGGAATCCATTATTTCATTGCCTTCCTTGCGCCGGGCATAACCGTAATCATCCTTATACAGGAAGTGATTACCTGCCCGGTTCCCAAAAACATTCGCCCTTAAGGAATAGTTTTCTGCCCCATAAGAACCAAAGACATTTATATTCTGCGTATCTACGAGATCCTGCCATTGGGGATTCCCTGCCCCGCCGTATTGTTTGTTATACTTACCGGGTAAATAAGAAGTATTGGAAATACCGCCTCCAAAACTCCAGCCGGGTTTTTGCTTTTTCACAGTGATTATGTTAATCACCCCACCGAGGGCGCCTGAGACATTGAATTTGATATCGGAACCGCCATGGATAACGTCTATTTGTTCAATGGAAAAAGGATCAACAGAATAAAAATCATAATTCCCGGAGGCCGCGGAATTGACCGGAATCCCGTCTATAAGGATGGCCGTACGTTTTGTGTTAAATCCCCGGATATTTACATCAGCGTTATTTCCATATGGACCGTATCGGGTAACTCCAAGTCCGAGGGTTTCTTCCAACAGGGAGGGAACATCCGGCGCATGGGTTTTTTCTATGGTTTCCCTGCCGATACTATCCATTTGCTGGGTAGTATTGGAGCTTCCCACAATGGTGAGCCCACCGCCCTCCATGATTGGTAAATCATCAAGGAGAATATCGTCGTCATAAAAGTCATCATCGTCATATTCTCCACTGTAATTATCCTGGGCTGCCAGGGGAAACAACAAGATGAAGAACAGGATGAAGATTAATGCTCTGAGTACCCTGTGATTCATAGGTAATCTGCCATTAATGCACCCTTGTCTGTGGCTGAACAACACCCCAGTCAACATAGTTTCCCACTTGAAGCCGGGTGAATTTTCCTATTGCCTCTTCCAGGGTCGCTGTATCCGGGGCTGTGCTATGATCCGGATTTATCGAATTGGCAAGCTGTACTGTATCATTTTTTAAATTCCTGTAATAAATGCCAAAAAAAGAATTGCCGTTGTAACCCGGATAATAAGGCGCTTCGGTATATTCAATAATTATTACTCCCGAATTCGTACTGTAATTGGAAACAAAACGAATGTCTCCTTTATAATCATACTCGGATTCTCCGCCGCCGTAACCGTATTGGACTGTATCTCCTTCAATAACATACCTTTCGGAGGGAATGTACGATCCGGGCGGAGTATAAGTCCATTCTCCCTTGAGGAGCTCCGGCAGGGCGCCCTCAATGTTTACATCCCCGCCACCGACCTTGCCGTAGAGATCGCAGCCGGCAAGAAACAGGAATGTTACAGCTGATAACAACAGGACACTTTTTTTTCTACTGTTCATAATTGCCACATCAGCCTGGGATACTCGTCCCCAGCTTCCATTTTCCAGACACTGGTGAAATCCCAGCCAAGAGTAGTTTCATAAAAAGTCTTTGCAGGCTTTTCTGCGCAATCCTCGCCATCGGCGCCGGAGAGACCTTTGTTCACCGGCGTAACATTCGTACCGCCTCTTTTTATCTCCATTCCCGACCACGCGCGGTTATTGGACCTGTTCCCGCCTGTAGTACCTGTAACACGGTGGATGTTGGTAGTCGATGTGCTTCCTGATGAAATCAGTGTATTAAGCGCAGCGCAGGCGGTAATTGCATTCGTCATTGTGCTTGCGTGCAATCCGGCAATACCTCCGATTGTATGATTGCCGGCGGCGCTGGTTGTTTTTATTTCCGCAGTTGAATAGCAGCGCCGGATATAGGTGTTCATCTGGTTCTGCCCGGCAATGCCGCCCGCATTGTTAAACCCCTGCACGGTGCCGGCTGACCAGCAATCTTCAATGCGGGAAGTATAATTTGTTCTCTGTGAATTGTAGCCGGCAATGCCGCCGGTGTAGTCTCCTTCTTTATCGGAAATGACAGTACCGTTGAAAAAAGACTGGGATACCAATGCGCCGTAGTAGTTGTAGCCGACAATGCCGCCAACGTAGGGATACTCGGAATTTGCTCCTTCTGCAGAAACAATTCCTTCCGCAAAGCAGCGCTCAATTCTTGTAGAGTTAGCAGTATCGCCGTCTTTACCTCCCACAATGGTTCCCGCAATGCCGCCGGCAAAGGTCCACAAACCTTTCGCCCTTCCGATAATGATTCCAGTGGACGAAGAATCCTGTATATAGCCATGATAAGCCGTACTGAACCCGTGAAGGCTTCCGCCCGCAATACCGCCGGCAAAAACCTGTCCGCTGACGGTGTTTACCGTATTATCAGCGGTAAGGTTTCCGGTGTTATGGCAATTGTCAATCCCGGCGCCGTTCCTGAAAAGACCAACAAAACCGCCTGCATAGCTGTAAGGCTCCATTCCCGATACCAGCGGGCTGCCGTTTCCGGGTGAAATATCCATCTTCAAGGAACTGTTGCTGTCTTTAAGGATAGTTCCCTCATCAATAAATCCGGCAGCGCCGCCGGCATAAACCGTCTTTCCCGACCTAAAACCAAATGTTCCCGACAGCGTGATGTTTTCTATTTCGGCCATACCCGCATAACCTGCCGCAAGGCCAATGGCCTGCCCGCTTGCAGATGTTGACGAGTCATCTACCGATGAAACTATGTTCAGGTTTTTGATTGCCGCCTTTGCTGAAAAAGAGTCGCCTCTTACATAGCCAAAAATGCCAAGATGGTTTTTGCCATTAAGAGCGCCGCCTGAAAAACCGTTAAGGGTAATTGTCTTCCCCTTACCGTCGAATACGCCGCTAAAGGGCGTGGCATCATCGCCAATAGGTAACCAATTTGCAAGCGTTACATTCGTTACACTATCATTAAGCACATAAGTTCCCGAAAGAGGATGATCCTCATCACTCCCAATTTCAGCTGGTGAAGAGATAGTGATAATCACATTGCCTTTAACAGTAACAGATACGGCATTGCTGGCAATGGTTGCGGTTTTGGCGCCTCTGTCGCCGTTGTCCTCTATCGTATTCGTAACCGCCGCGTAGAAGTAGCGCGTACCGTCACTGGCATAATCGTTTTTTGACAGGGTAAGAACCTCTCCTGTCTTCCCGTTCATCAGAGTGCCGCCCGAGTTGCTGTTCTTTGTATTTGAATACCATTGATAGGTAATTTCTCCGCCATCGCGGCTTAGGGCCGATAGCTCCGATACTTCAAAAACAGCCCCGTCGTCTACATTCCAGCTGCCGCCTGCAGGCTGGATGGAAATAAGCGGGGGCAGGGCATTAACACGGGAACCAGCATCGCCGGGCTGGGAACACCCGGAAAAGAGAAAGACGGCAAGGAGGAGAACATAAAGGACAGAAAACCCCGCGGGTATCAATTGTTGTTGAAAAACCTTTGTTCCTTTCATGTTACTCCTCCTTGCTTTTCTGAACATGGGTTCAAACATAGCCATGTTCCTCTCACAAAGGCACGAAGATCACAAAGGCATAGCTTGATAACTTAGCATATGCCTTTATTCCTCCGTGTGAGGCTTTTTTTTAAATTACTCCCAAAGTAAACGCATATTCTATCAACTGCCCCTATCCTTCCGTCTTTTTATTCCTTCTCGTAGTCCGGCGTAAAATNGGCAGGGTCTACATATTTTTCAAAAGAATCTATATCAGTAAAACGCTCTACCGCCAGTTTCAGGGTACGCACATCAATCGGATAATTATCATTCTCTATATCAGAGGGGTTGGCAAAGCATAAAGATGTATCTATCCCTGGATCGCCTCCAAAATAAACCGGGTAAAACCCTGTTTTATAGTTATATGGCGCGGGAGATGATGAATAAGTCACGGAAGGGGGAACTGTGTATTGGATGATAAGTACTCCGTCTGC
>JGI24702J35022_10002582_pt1 | contig 11007 bp, 9 predicted proteins | sample TergutTh196P4_FD_35022 | JGI IMG/M metagenome (IMG submission 35022)
TTTGTTTCCGGCCCCTGCCTCAAAAGCCTGATTCGGGCAGGAAGGCCCCTCCCTTCCCACGTTTTAACGGTCAGGGCGGCAATAGTGGCAATTAAGAACGCTGCCTCCCCCGCCCCAGACGATACCCCGTCACAGCGTACCAGGGCTCTTCTTTCCTACCAGGAAAAAGTAGCGGAACTCATAAAGAAAGCTGGAGGCTCCATCACCGGAATGGAGGAGGATCTTGTGACCGCCTCTTTTGGCTCCCCGCTTGAAAGAGTTTTCCTTAAAAGCCAAAAGGCGGCATCCCCCTACGAAAACAACATTAACGCCAACGCAGCCCCGGCCCTAAAAGCCGTGGACTTTGTTTCCGACATTGCCAAACGTCCCGACTGCAAATCCTGGCACTTTGGCCTTGACACGGGAAACTGTACCTTTGCCTGGACAGCCCTATCAGGTTATGCCGCCATCGGCGCCCCCGTCCAAAAGGCCAGGGTCCTTGCCCGGCTAGCAGGCCGCTACGACTCCCAGATTCTCATTTCCGCATCCGCTAGTGAAGCTCTGTCGGATCTCGCTGTAAAGAAGCTGGATGTCATCAAGGGGAAAGATGGCGGGGAGGCATTTTACAGGCTGGCTGTGGGGTGAGGGGGGTAATCAGAGCAACGCCCTTTTAAGGCGTGGGTTCTCCTACTTGCTAATCGTTCTAATACATTCTAATCATACTAATCACGGAAAAGTATACGAATTTGAACACAAATAGGGCATAATGCCCTATAATATGAGTATGTCGCGCTCCATGAGGGCGCGTGGATTGAAACTGAGGGGTGGAAAAATATTAAATATATTGGCACCCCCTCTGAAAAGGGGGTGTGGATTTTTTTAATTATGAGGTGTGGACAATTAGTAAATTATGAGGAGTGGAAAAATAATAAAATATTCGTTTTTTCTTGACTTGATCCAATTAAATATGCTAATTTTACATAATTGAGATACTGATGAAATGTCCTATTATTTTCTTCAAAAATGCCCACAAAACCAAGATTGTAGCCAAAAAAAATTTTCCGGAAGAAAAATGGGATTTTGCAACATCACTTAAACTAAAATATGAAGGTTTTGAATCTGAACTGTACTCTATTACAAAAAATATTAAAGTAGCACGATCAAGATTTTCAGGAAATAAGGGCGAGGAAAAAATTCTTGCTAAAGAAATTGCTCAAGCAAAAATTTTATCAAATAATTTCGCATATATTTTTTTACTGCCTAAATTAAAAAGCATTGATGGCAAATTCATTAAGGGTCCCGACGCCATAGTGAACGGGACTTTCTTTGAGTTTAAAACTATAACTGGACCAATAAACAAGGTGGAAAGGCATTTTCGTCAATCTCGTGAGCAATGTGAAAATGTTTTTTTGAGGATCATAGATCCAAAAATATCAAAAGATGCAGTCGTGTCCAAAATACGACAAATTCTCAATGATAAAACGTACAAAGGAGGAACAACAGGAAGATTACTATTTTACCTTGAAGGAAGCAGAAAATTGCATTTCCTTCAGATAGAGGATATTAAATAAAATCAGGGGGCTTTTTAGACCCCCTGCGTTCCTCCCGAGGCTACAAAGCCGCCTCGAGAAGTGGCTCTATTCTGAATTATATATGATCTTAGGAATTATGTCAATGAGACGTGGGTGTAAGAAACAAATTTTTTCTAATTCGAGAAAGGATTCAATAAAGAGGTTTTATGAAATATTTAGCACACGTTAGAGAACTGGATAACGGCAAATGGGATGATCCCCAGACTTTAGAAGAGCATTTGCGTGAAACTGCGGAGCTGGCGGCGGATTTCGCGGCAGAGTTTGGTTCCCGCGAATGGGGAAATGCCTTGGGAATGGTTCACGACAGTGGAAAGGCCACTCCCGAATGGTTGGAATATTTCAAAAAAAAGAGTGGGTATAACGAAGAAGCTTCTTCCGAGGCGCCTGGGAAAGTTGAGCACTCTGGCCCAAGTGCCAAGCTGGCCGAGGAAGTCTTTGGGAAAGTAATTGGTCGTATCCTCTCTTACTGTATCGCAGGGCATCATGCCGGGCTACCCGATTGGATGGGTTCGCCATCTGCACTGTCATTCAGGCTGCAGAACTCAAATGCAAATGAAATTAGCGATGAATTAAAGACAATACTGTCTGGTTTATGTCCAAAGAAGGTGCCATGGGTTTTTGATGATACAGGACTTGATATGTCACTCTGGATACGTATGCTTTTCTCTTGTCTGATTGACGCGGATCGTTTAAATACCGAGAAGTATATGAATCCTGAACAAAGTAAAGAACGGGGAGGGTTTTCCAGCATAGCGGAGTTGCACAAACGCTTTAATGACTATATGGAGACCAAGACTCAGAGGCCTCAAGGTTTCTATGATGAACAGGTATATAAAGCAAGACAACAGGTACTTGCGGACTGCCTGGGGGCAGCGGAAATGGACGGAGGTTTCTTTTCGCTTAACGTACCAACAGGCGGCGGGAAAACCCTGTCAAGCATGGCTTTTGCCCTGAAACATGCGGAGAAGCATGGTAAAAAAAGAATCATCTATGACATTCCTTATACAAGTATCATTGAGCAGAATGCCCAAGTTTTCCGTGAAGTATTTGGTGATGATGAAATTATTGAACACCATTCATACCTGGATGATGATAGAACAGTACGCTCCCGGTTTGCAACGGAAAACTGGGATGCAACAGTAATTGTAACCACATCGGTACAGTTCTTTGAATCTCTTTTTTCGGCAAAACCAGGCAGTTGCAGAAAATTACACAACATTGTTAACAGTGTTGTTATTCTCGACGAGGCCCAACTTATTCCAACCGATTATCTTGAGTCGATTCTTGAAACAATGCGTCTATTAACAGAACATTACCGGGTCAGTTTTGTTGTGTGTACAGCGACTCAGCCGGTATTTGAAAAACGAAAGGAATTTCCTGACTTTCCAGGATTACCGGAAGGTTCTATCAGAGAGATCATCCAGGATGTCTCAGGCCTGTTTAAAGACCTTGAACGGGTCGAAGTGGAGCTTCCCCGGGAATTGATGGAACCTCCTGAATGGAAAGATTTGGCTCTAGAATTGTCAGGGTATGATCAAGTGCTTTGTGTTGTATCGGATAGGAAAAGCTGCCGGGAACTATTTACCTTAATGCCGAATGGGACATACCATCTTTCGGCGCTCATGTGCGCCCAACACCGGAGTGATGTAATAAGTGAAATTAAGACAAAATTGGAAAAAGGAGAAAGTGTTCGTGTAATCAGCACGCAGCTTGTGGAAGCCGGGGTTGATATGGATTTTCCTGTAGTGTACAGGGCTTTGGCAGGACTCGATTCTATCGCCCAGGCTGCGGGAAGGTGCAACCGGGAAGGAAAACTAAATTCAGCCGGAAAACTTGGCAAAGTGGTAGTGTTTAGATCTCCACGCAAAGCTCCGGCTGGAATACTAAGGAAAGCCAGCGAAACTGCAGAGGGTATGATTTTCCAGGGCCTGGAGAATCCAATTGATAAAAATGTGTTCCCCAAATACTTCACAGAGCTTTATTGGAAAGCTAATAATCTGGATACCAAAGATATCATGAAATTGCTAAAACCTGATGCTCTTGACAACGGGATTCAATTTAGAACTGCCGGCGAAGTCTTCAAAATTATCAACGATGCAAATCAGCGCAGTATCTTTGTTCCTTACGGTGAAGGGAAGAAATGGATCGGATTACTAAAAAACAGTGAAATACCAACATCAAAACTATTACGAAAGCTTCAAAGGTATACGATAAGTACATATAAGGATCAATTTTACAGCCTGCACAACCGAGGTTCTTTGGAGGAAATTATCCCCGGGATTTTTGCGTTGAATAATAATATGGAATACAACAATCAAATAGGATTACTCATTGATGAGATGCCAAACGACCCGGAAGATTTTATGTGCTAGAAGGAGGTTTTATGAAAGACTGGTGTCTTGAAGTTTGGGGCGATTATGCCTGTTTTACACGCCCTGAAATGAAGGTCGAACGGGTAAGTTATGATGTGATGANTCCTTCATCNGCCNGNGCAATTTTCGAGGCAGTTCTCTGGAAACCCGCTATTGTCTGGCATGTTACCCGGATTGAGGTATTGAATCCGATTAAGTGGATCAATGTCCGCCGGAATGAAGTAGCAAAAACAGCCAATATTCTTTCTCAGGCACAGCTGGAAGGGAAAAATGACGATCCCTTAGGTTTTTACATAGAAGAATACCGTACTCAGAAGGCCGGACTTTTTCTTAAAGATGTCAGATACCGTATTCATGGCTGGTTTGAGTTTACTCCCCCTGAAAAAAGAAAATCAGAGAATGGGCATGGACCATTTTGGGCTGATGATGATGAACAAAATCAATATGAGAGAAGCGATGAAACAGAAGCAAAGTATGCAGCCATGTTTGAACGGAGGGCGAAGAAAGGACAGTGCTTTCATCGTCCCTATCTTGGCTGCCGGGAGTTCGCCTGTTATTTTCGTTTGGTAGATAATGCCGTTCCTTTACCGAAAAGGATAAATCCTGACGATGATCTGGGATGGATGTTGTACGACCTTAACTTTGATGATCCCTGTAACCCCAGGCCTGAATTTTTCAAGGCACGCCTTGAAAATAATACAGTAAACACCGATCGGCGAATTCTGGAGGTGCGTTCATGATTCTGCAATCCCTGAAAGAATACTATGACCGGAAATCAGCCGATCCTGAAAGTGGAATCGCGCCAATTGGCTGGGAATGGAAAGAAATACCTTTTATCATTGTTCTTGATAAAAAAGGTACTTTTATACAATTCGGAGATACTCGAGAGGGGGATGGTGCAAAGAAACGCGGAAAGCTTTTTTTGATTCCCCAGGGAGTTAAAAAATCAGTAAATATTGCTCCTAATCTTTTATGGGGTTCACCGGATTATATTTTTGGAATTGAAGACAGACGGGGGAATGAAAAGAGAGAAGCATTTATAAATCGTATCCGGCTGGAATTGCCCGATACCGGTAAAAAAGATGCCATAATAAATTTTTTATCATCTTTTAGTCTGTCAGATTTGGAAAAGACACAGCAGTGGACAGATATCATCAAAACAAAGCCAAATTTGAGTTTTCGTTTTGAGGAAGACCTTCACTTATACTGCCAAAGCCAGGAGGTAAAGCTTGTTGTCAATCAAATAAGTAACAATATTAAACCGAAAGGGCTTTGCCTTCTGACCGGAGAAAAAGATGATATAAGCATACTGCATACATCCATTAAAGGTGTATGGGGAGCGCAGTCCACTGGAGCAAATATCGTTTCATTCCAAAAAAACAGCGGTTATGATTCCTATGGTAAAGAACAAGGACTAAATGCTCCGGTTGGTGAAATCGCCATGTTTGCCTATACAACAGCCCTCAATAGTCTTTTGGATCGAAAATCTTCTCAACGGATACAGATTGGAGAGGCTTCAACTGTTTTCTGGTCAGATCGGCAGACTCGATTTGAACAGGATTTTTCTTTTTTCTTTGCAGAAACATCCAAAGATGATCCCGATGCGGGGAATAGACGAATAAAAAATCTTTTCGATTCTCTGAAAACAGGAGGTTACTATGAAGACTCCGGGAAAGAAAAATTCTTTATTCTTGGACTTTCTCCTAATGCTGGGCGCCTTTCCGTTCGTTTCTGGCTAAGGGGAACAGTTGCGGAATTTGCAGGAAACATCAGAAAACATTTTCAGGATCTTGAAATTGTCAAATCTAAAAGCGAACCTCTGTACTATTCAATCTTTCGGCTATTGGCAAATACGGCAGTTCAGGACAAAATTGAAAATGTCCCACCTAACATTGAGGGGGATTTTATGCGTGCAATACTGACAGGAGCCCCGTATCCTCAGACCCTGTTGCATGCAGTATTGCGGCGAATTAAAAGCGATACAGCAAACCGGGTTAAACCGGTACGAGCCGCTTTAATAAAGGCATATTTAAACCGGCACTTGTGCGCCGGAAAAAATTATGATGAGAAGGAGGTACTCCAAATGGGACTTGATACGAGTCAATTATCGATCGGTTACAATTTGGGACGTTTATTTGCGGTGCTTGAAAAGATCCAGGAGGAAGCTAATCCGGGATTGAATGCAACAATCAGAGAGCGATACTATGGTGCTGCTTGCGGTTCACCTGTCTCGGTTTTTCCAACTTTGATGAGACTTAAAAATCATCATCTTGCCAAATTACATAAAGGCCGAATGACAAATTTGGAAAAATTAATCGGTGAGATTGCAGGGCATTTTGAAGAATTTCCTCCTCACCTAAATTTGTATGAACAAGGAAAATTTGCAATTGGCTATTATCACCAGCGGCAAGATTTATTTACTTCAAAAAAGGAAGATTCCCAGGTTGAGGGAATTAAATTAACTTAAAAGGAGAATTGTATGAACTTAAGTAAACGCTATGATTTTATCTATTTCTTTGACGTAAAGGACGGCAACCCAAACGGCGATCCTGATGCTGGGAATTTACCACGGGTTGATGCTGAAACAGGGAATGGCCTGGTAACAGATGTATGCCTTAAGCGGAAAGTCCGTAATTATGTTGCGCTGACAAAAGGATTGAAAGAAGGTTACGATATTTTTATAAAAGAAAAAGCAATCCTTAACACCCTTATCGATGGCGCTTATAAAGATCTGGGTATCAATTTAAATGAACCGCCAAAAGATGAGAAAGATGGAAAAAAACGTAACAAAGATGGTAAAGGTCAGGGCAGTGAAATTGATAAGGCAAGGCTGAAAATGTGTGAAAAGTTTTTTGATATCAGAACCTTTGGTGCTGTGCTAAGTACCGGCGCAAATGCAGGACAGGTGCGGGGGCCAGTTCAACTGACTTTTGCCCGTTCAGTGGATCAGGTAATTTCATCAGAACATAGTATTACCCGCATGGCGGTCACAACAGAAAAAGAAGCAGAAGATCAAAGCGGGGATAACCGTACCATGGGACGCAAGTTTACTATTCCCTATGGCCTTTATCGCACACATGGTTTTATTTCAGCTCCATTGGCAAATCAGACTGGTTTCTCCGAAGAGGATCTTGCATTGTTTTGGGAAGCCCTCCAGAGCATGTTTGAGCATGATCGTTCCGCTGCACGAGGGTTAATGAGTGCTCAGCGGCTTATCATTTTTGAACATAGTTCTCCCATGGGAAATAAACCGGTTCAGGAGCTATTTGACCGAGTAAAGGTAGAACGTAAAGATACCGAGTCGGGACCGGCAAGAGACTTCTCTGTCTACACTGTACACCTGGATAGTAAACCCCTGACTGTTTTTAAAACAATTGTTTCAGTTTAAAGAAAAAGTCAGATGTATGCCGAAGATGATTTGGTTCCGATTTCCGCTTTGCAACATATTCATTTTTGTGAACGACAATTTACTTTAATGTTCATTGAGCAGGAGTGGGAGGAAAACCGTTTTACCGCTGAAGGAGGTGTCCTGCATGAAAGAGTACATGCAGAACATCATGAATCCCGGCGATTTTTTCGGCAAGAATATGATATGACTGTCCGCTCTCTTGTGTACGGTCTCGTCGGGAAGTGCGACCTCGTGGAACTCTGGTACACCAAAGATAAAATTATTGAAAAAGTGTCCCCAGTGGAATTCAAACGAGGCAGAAAAAAGACAGATGATACGGACCGGGTGCAGCTCTGCGCTCAGGTTTTGTGCCTTGAAGAGATGTTTGGGATCGCCATTGAAAGCGGGCAGTTCTACTATCTACAGGAACACCGCAGAACCAATGAGGTGATTGATGCACAGTTGCGTGAAAAGACCACAGCGCTTATCGAACGGATTATGAAGATCCGCGAGACTGGGAAGACGGTGGCGGCAAAGTACGAGAAACGGAAGTGCGATAATTGTTCCATGATGGATTGGTGTATGCCCAAGAGTGCCGGTGCGGGGCACAAGCAGGTTGAGCGATATATAAAAACACAGTTGCGGCTTGCGGAGAAAGACGATGCGGAAACTTCTTAATACCCTTTATGTCAGCTCTCAAGGCTCCTACCTTCACAGGGAAGGTGAAACGGTGGTAGTGGAACGGGAAAAGCAGCAGGTTCTGCAAATTCCCATTCACACCATCGGCGGGATTGTCTGCTTCGGTAACGTGCTTTGTTCCCCGTTCCTGCTTGGTTTTTGCGCGGAACGTGATGTGTCGGTTTCGTTTTTAAGCGAGCATGGGCGTTTTCTGGCTAGCGTCCGTGGTCCTGTGAGCGGGAATGTGCTTTTGCGGCGGCAACAGTACCGTATGGCCGACGATGAAAAGGCAACCCAGGGCATTGCGGCTAACGTGGTCAGCGGCAAACTGGCGAACTGCCGGATTGTTTTAAACCGTACCGTCCGGGATCATGCGACCAAAGTAAATACCGAGGCTCTGAAGGAAGCATCGGAAAAGATAAGTAGGATAATTGATCGGATTCCCCGAATGCTTAGTACCGACGAGGTGCGTGGGCTTGAGGGGCAGGCGGCGGCGGAATATTTCCGGGTTTTCGACCATCTCATTGTCGATCAGAAAGAAGATTTTGTATTTACCGAAAGAAACAGGAGGCCGCCTCTCGACGAGGTTAACGCCCTGCTTTCGTTTGTTTATACCCTGCTTGCGCATGACGTACGCTCGGCCCTGGAAACGGTGGGGCTTGACCCTGCGGTTGGCTTTCTACACCGGGATCGTCCGGGGCGTCCCGGACTGGCACTGGACATCATGGAGGAGTTCCGCCCGGTGATTGCGGATCGGCTCGTGCTTTCGCTTATCAACCGGAGGCAGCTCGGGAAGAAGGATTTTACAAGGGTTGCCAATGGCGCGGTGACTATGGACGCGGATGCGCGAAAAACAGTCCTGGCTGAGTATCAGAGCCGCAAGCAGGACGAGGTTCTCCATCCCTTTATTGAAGAGACAGTCCCCATCGGGCTTCTCTTTTTCATTCAGGCAAATCTGATGGCCCGTTATATCCGCGGCGATATTGACGGTTACCCTCCCTTCTTCTGGAGGTGATGCGATGATGGTCCTTGTAAGTTATGACGTGATGGTAACCAGTCCCGGCGGACAGAGGCGGCTCAGGCAGGTCGCCAAAGCCTGCACAAACTACGGACAGCGGGTTCAGTATTCAGTTTTTGAATGTGTTATCGATCCTGCCCAGTGGGTAAAACTCAAGAATACCCTGGAAAAAATCATCGATGACAAGAAAGACAGCCTGCGTTATTATTATTTAGGAGCCAACTATAAACGACGCGTTGAGCATATTGGCGCTAAACCCTCCTACGATGTGGACGGGCCTTTAATTGTCTAAGCGTATTGAACAGTTCACTTTTTTACGGCTAGCCCTCGTATCGCGAACCCAAAAGACACAGAAATCTCCGGTATGTTCGCGAGGTCATAATTCATTATAGGATAGATCTTTGAAAAAATAGGGAAGGATTTTTTACTATTATTGCACCCTTTATTCTGAGGATCGCATATTTTTGGTCGTAAGTTGTTGTAGGATAAGGAATTAACAGGGTGTAAGTCGCGCCCCGCACGGGCGCGTGGATTGAAACCTAATCCAAGGCTTGCTGTACCGGCGGCTGTTATGTCGCGCCCCGCACGGGCGCGTGGATTGAAACGATATACCGTGTCCTTTTCGGCGTCCAAAATATGTCGCGCCCCGCACGGGCGCGTGGATTGAAACTGGCCGTGCCGGATCACGTCTCCAGGCACGGCGTGTCGCGCCCCGCACGGGCGCGTGGATTGAAACATGCAATAATCTACTATTAATAATAGAGCAAGCCGTCGCGCCCCGCACGGGCGCGTGGATTGAAACTCTCGGTACAGGTATGCGCAAAATATACGATTGGCGGTCGCGCCCCGCACGGGCGCGTGGATTGAAACACCACGACAGCGAGCTGTTGTGTGCAACGCTAGATGTCGCGCCCCGCACGGGCGCGTGGATTGAAACCGGTCGGCATACATGGGGCCGGGCGCGGCTAGGGTCGCGCCCCGCACGGGCGCGTGGATTGAAACAATATCCTCCAAATAACTGTTCTTAGAATTCGAGGTCGCGCCCCGCACGGGCGCGTGGATTGAAACTGGTAGTCGCGCATCACCACGCCATGAGGCTTGATGTCGCGCCCCGCACGGGCGCGTGGATTGAAACTCCTTCACCTGAAACCCGCAAAAAGATGGGTGAAGGTCGCGCCCCGCACGGGCGCGTGGATTGAAACTGCTACTCTGAGCGGATAGAGTAGCACAACCGCGTCGCGCCCCGCACGGGCGCGTGGATTGAAACGAGCATATTTGGCAAAAGGCCAAACAAGTGCAAAGTCGCGCCCCGCACGGGCGCGTGGATTGAAACGTGGGGGAAGGGGCCGTTGACAAAAAACCAGCCTGTCGCGCCCCGCACGGGCGCGTGGATTGAAACACCTTGATCTGCATTTTGGCGGCATAACCAAGGCGTCGCGCCCCGCACGGGCGCGTGGATTGAAACTCAGGCAGTACTCCCTAACGGCGTCCCTTGCCTGGTCGCGCCCCGCACGGGCGCGTGGATTGAAACAAAACGACATCCGCAGGGGCGAGTACATGGACAGGTCGCGCCCCGCACGGGCGCGTGGATTGAAACAGGAACTGATAATCTACCTGGACATAAATCACAAGTCGCGCCCCGCACGGGCGCGTGGATTGAAACCCCGAAAACGGAAGCGCAGAGGGCCGCCGAGCTTCATGTCGCGCCCCGCACGGGCGCGTGGATTGAAACAATCAAGGCAGAACTTGAGATCGGCGGCATGAAGGTCGCGCCCCGCACGGGCGCGTGGATTGAAACATCGCGGCTGCCACAAGGCTCAATTGCCTGGCTGGTCGCGCCCCGCACGGGCGCGTGGATTGAAACTTGCCACCTGTCGCCAAAGCCGCCAAGCTCCTCGAGTCGCGCCCCGCACGGGCGCGTGGATTGAAACGATAAGCAAGGTAACGGCATGGCCTGCTGGCAACCGTCGCGCCCCGCAC
>JGI24702J35022_10002583_pt1 | contig 11006 bp, 8 predicted proteins | sample TergutTh196P4_FD_35022 | JGI IMG/M metagenome (IMG submission 35022)
CCCGCCTGTGTCGGTAGCCGTGGCGGGTTCAGCAGGGAAATATCCGGGGCGCCTGTCGTGATTCCAGTTGGCGCGGTTCGTGCGCCGCCGTTCTCGTGCGGGGTTATCGAGGCTGCACTGACGGGATTCACACTGACAGGATTCACACTCGCGGGATTCATGGCCGTATCGACTGAAGCGGCATTGATTCGAGCCGTGGATTCGTTGCCTGTGCCGGACGGCGCGACGGTCTGGCCTTGTGGTGAGGACGGGGCGGTGGAGTCGCGTCCTGCTTGCGGCGACGATGTGTTCGGCTTCGTTTGGCCCTCGGCATCGTTTTCCATGTCCTCGCCACCTTGCATGGTGTAGTCGTCCGCAGGCGTTGCGGCCCGTGTGGAGAGGCCGCCATCCGTCATCGGAGTCCGGGGACGGCCCGTGTGCGTGGATGCGTCCCGGAATGCTTCCGGGTCGGCATCGCTGCCTGGAACGTCTTCCGCGATTTCTCCGGCAATTCCGTTCAGCAGAACGGCAATCGTTGCCGGTAGGCCAGGCAAAACGGCGGCATCTTCGTGTTGGGGTTGAGGGGTGCGCTCGCCGGTTGTGATGATTCCTGAAGCTTTTTCGCTGCTTTCGGTGGAATTGCCGGTCTCGGTGTTTGCCTGTTCTTGTGATTTGGCGGGTTGTTTCCGGGTTTGTTCTGTCTTGCGAGGGCTGTCGTTTGCGCGCGCGGGCTCTTGTGGAGGGGGCGAGGGTCTGGGGGCAGGAGAGGAGGCGGAGTCGTGCGTGCGTGAGGGTTCACGCGAAGTTTCGGGAGACGAAGGCCGCGTGGGCGTGGGGCGAGTGTCCGCCAGCGGAGCGGGTGCGCGGGAGTCGTAATGACTCTGTGCGTGCAAAAGATCGGAAAAACTGAGATTCAACGCGCCATTGACGGCGTAGCGGCCGGGGTTGGAGTTTGCCGCCACGCCGGAAGCGGAGAAATTCAGCGCGCTGCCGGAAACCGGGGTAACCATGATATTGCCCTCGTCTGCATGTGTTCCATGCGGTTAAAGCAATACATGTGCCAGGGGAGGAGTGTTTGGTTACTCAGGAAGGGTCGCCGTGGTGTTCGCGGAATTTTCGGCTGGCGTGCTCATCGCTGGTACGCTGTTCCTGGCGCGATGTTTTGCGGGCGAGCTCGCTCTGAAAACGCTGGGAGAGGGTGTCGAAGGCGCGCACCTTGGTGTGCTGTTCCACCCATTGTTGTTGGCCCTGTGATGTGTGCTGGTGCGATTGCTCGACGATTTTCTGTTGAATCTCAATGGCTTCGTCGATGCGGCTGAGAAAATTGGTGTAATTGCGCATCGCCTCGGAACCGATGCCGCTACGCGCCGCTTCGATGAAACGCTCGCTGTATTCGCTGCGATACCCCTGGAGCAAGGCCAGTTTCTGCTGGCTGCTGCGTTCTGAGGCAATCAGTTCTCCGAGCGCGCGGGTGACTTCATCCATGCGGACATTGGCGAGATCGAGCAGGGGTTGGAGAGGGAATTTCTCGGACATCGGGAACCGCCCGGACTGGAAACACCCTCATTGTAGTGAATGCCGGATGATGGCAACCCTTTCCGATTTCACGCTGCCGTGAACACGGGTCGAACGTAATCCTCGCATTGAGCGGCGAGATCAGTGAGACAAGCGTTTTTGGCGCCGTCAGGCTCCACTGAATCGTGCCGAGGCGTCCCCGCCATTTACGGCGGGGTGACTCAATACACGATTCTTGCCCGCTCGCTTGGCAGCGTACATGGCTTCATCCGCTCGGGAGATGGTCGTCTCTGGTTCCTCATCGGGGAAGAACAGGGAGATACCGGCGCTGAAGGCGATGGACAGGCGCTCGTTGTCGGGAGCATAAAAAACCCGATCACACAGTTCGCGCTGCAAGCGAGTGAGAATGGAACTGGCGGCGTCGAGTGGAGTGTCCGGCAGCAGGATGATGAATTCCTCGCCACCGTAACGCGCTACCACATCCTGCGGACGCAGGGTCTGGGTTACGGTACGAGCGAAGTGGCGCAAGGTTTCGTCGCCGAATCCGTGACCGTAGGCGTCGTTGAGCTTCTTGAAATTGTCGATATCGAGCAGCGCGATGCACAAGGGCGTCCTCTTGCGGTGCGTGCGGGAAACTTCCCGCGTGATCGCTTCGGCAAGCCCCTTGCGGTTGAGTACGCCGGTGAGCGGGTCATGACGCACGAGTCGGCTGGCCGCGTCCAGTTCACGCTGCAAGCGCATGATTTCGCGGTTGGAGTTGTCCACCCGTTCGCGCAGTGCGGCCAGTTCCTGCCCGGCGCGCAGGGTCGATTCCTGGGCTTGACGGGTGCCGAGCATCAGTTCGCCGACAACTTCCGAAAGATCGGCGATATTGTTGGCTTCACCGATGCGGCGCGCGCTGCGACCGAGAAGCTCGTTATACTCATCTGTCGTTCCAGTGATTGCCGAAAGGCGATCGATGAAACCGGCGAGCATCGCTTTCAGGCGGGACTGGGCTTCGCCGAGTTCGCGCTTGAGGCGGCTTTGCTTGTCGATGACTTCGCGCAACTGCTGGCCGACATCATTGAGCGTGCCCAGATCGAGTGGGCCGGAAAACGCTTTGGTGATGGCGAGCACTTGTCCGTGCAGCCAATTGTCGTCGATGACGAGTTCCTGGATGTTGGCGATGATCAGGCGCAGCAGGTTGAGCAACGCCTCGCGCACGGCCAGATGCTCCGAACCGACCCGCTCCATGTGGCTGACGAGTTGTTCGAGACGCGGAGCAAGATCGCTATGCGCCAGATCGTTGTTCGAGTCGAGCAGATCATCGGAGAGGGATCGGACTTTCCTTGTCAGGGACTCATCGCCTCCGGCCAGAGGAATGACGCCGTTTGTCAGCAGGCAGGCAAGCAGTGGGCGCAAGGGCAGTTCCGGAAGAACCTTGCGCACGGGTTCGGAAGGTGTGTTCTCGCCGCCCCGGAATTCATTCACGCTACGCCCCTGGAAAGCGGTATGTCGGTTTTCGGCGGTGATGGCGTGTATTCGACGACCCATTTCTGGATGTTGCGTCGCACGGTTTCATCGTCGAGAGGGGTGGAGCATTCCAGCCAGTTTTGCAAATTGCCGAGAAAATATTCGTCAACCTGGCGTGAACGCGCGATCCGCAGCTTCGGATGAGGCGTGGGGAGCGTATGCTCGGTGTCGGCCAGCAATTCTTCGTACAGCTTTTCTCCCGGACGCAGGCCGGTGAATTCAATGGCAATCTGCGCTTCGGTGTATCCCGACAGGCGAATCATGCTGCGCGCCAGGTCGGCGATCTTTACCGGCTCTCCCATGTCGAGGACGAAAATTTCTCCGTTCCCCGCCTGGGCGGCGGCCTGGAGCACCAGTTGCGACGCTTCGGGAATGGACATGAAGTAACGGGTGATGTCCGGGTGCGTCACGGTGATCGGCCCGCCGCTGGCAATTTGTGCCTGGAACTTGGGAACCACGCTGCCGGAACTGCCGAGCACGTTGCCGAAACGCACGATTCCGAAACGGGTATTGCTCAACGTGGAAAACGCCTGGCAGAGCATTTCGGCCAGCCGTTTGGTTGCGCCCATGATGTTGGTCGGGTTGACAGCCTTGTCGGTGGAGATCAGCACGAAACGTTCTGCGCCGTGCCGATGGGCGCAACTGGCAAGCCGGAGCGTGCCGAGCGCGTTGTTGGAGACCGCCTGCCAGGCGTTGCCGGTTTCCATCAAGGGAACGTGCTTGTACGCGGCGGCATGAAAGACGGCCTGCGGATGCCAGACGGAGAAAACCTCCTCGACGCGGGCCTCGTCCCGGATGTCGCCGATCAGCGGGATGATCGTCATTTCGGGATGATGGGAAGCAAACCATTCCGTGATCGAATAAAGCGCGAACTCGCTTGTTTCCAGCAGGATCAACTTTTTCGGCTCGAACTTGGCAAGCTGGCGGCACAATTCGCTGCCGATCGAACCGCCCGCACCGGTGACGAGAATCGTGCGGCGGGCGAAAACCTTATGCACATGCGCCTCGTTGATCTGCACCGGCTCCCGCCCGAGCAGATCTTCGACCTCGACCGGGCGCATGGCATCGATTTCCACCCGGCCACACATCAATTCCTCGATGCCTGGCACGATGTATACCCTGGCGTCCGCGCTCATGGCGATGTTGGCGGCGCGCTTGATGGCGGCGGGCGGGGCAGAGGGCATGGCGAGAATGACATGCGTTGCCTCGTGTTTTTCCAGCGTCCGGGGCAGGGCATCGACGCCGCCCTCGACACGGATGCCGGAGAGTTCCCGCCCCCACTTGGTACGGTCGTCGTCGAGCAGCGCAACGACCCGCCAGTCGGTACGGTGTTCGAGCGTATGCACCAGCATCTTGCCGCTGTCGCCCGCGCCGACGACGACGACCGGCTCTCTGGTAGCGGGCAGGCTGCGGGACATCCGATGTTCCTTCCACATTCGCCAGGCCAGTCGGCCACCGCACATGATGGTGGCGAGCAGCAACGGATAGAGCACGAGCATTGCACGCGGCAGCGTCGACCCTGGAAAGCTGGAAAACGCCTTGATCATTACCAGTCCGGCAGCCGAAATGGCAATTGCGTGCAATACGCGCTTGAGATCGGGCACGCTGGCAAACCGCCAGATGCCACGGTACAGGCCCGCCCAGAAGCACGCCAGGGCATGGATGGGAAGCAATGCTGCGAGAATCAGGACCGTGTAGAAACCGACTTCGGACGGCCATGCGAAATTCAAGCGGATCAACAGTCCGCCCGCCCAGGCAACGACAACGGCCAGGAGGTCGAAAAGAAAAACGAGAAAGGTGTGTACCGAGATGCGTGGAGGCATACGGAGCGACTATAAAGGAGATATGCCGTCTGTGCAGCGGTGTAATATCACAAGGTCAATACTACGGGTGTTTGCGGAAATGCGCTACGGTCTGCGCCAGAGAGTCGTCGATTTCGTAAGGCGGAGTCCAGTTGAGCAGGCGGCGGGTATGCTCGATATCGATCTGCATGGAGGTTTTCAGACGCTCGATCAGCGCGTACCGCCCGGACAGACGCGCCCGGTTCTTGAGCAGCCAGGCGGACATGTGGGTCAGTCGCGGAGGTTTTCCCAGCGCCTCGCCGAGTTGGAACAGCAAGGTGGAAAGCGTCAGATCCTTGCCATCGCTCACATGCAGGATGTGTCCGGCGGCGGCAGGGTGATGGATGCAGTGCGTCAGAAAATCGACGAGATTGCTGCGTGAAACCATGCTGCGCCGACTCTCGACGCCCGCCAGCGGCAAGGGTTTGCCGTGATCGAGCCACTGCATCAGGGCGTGAAAATCGCCCTTCACACCGGGTCCATAGACAGGCGGTGGGCGGATGATGACGATTTCCATGCGGCTGCTCGCGGTCAGCGCGAACAGGGCGCGCTCGGCTTCGAGTTTGGAGACGGCGAAAGGGCTGACCGGCGCGGGGACGGATTCGATCGAAAAAGGTTGTTCGGGCTGAGTCTGTTCGCCACAGACTTCGACCGAACTCACGAACACGAAGCGCCGCGCTCCGGCACGCGCGGCCTGGCCGGCGAGCCGCACGGAACCATCGACATTACAGCGGTGATACTCGGCCAGCGCGTCTGAGGCGGTTTTGTTCATGTCAGGTGTGCGGCCTGCACAATGGACGACCACATCGACACCGACAAGCGCCCCCGACCAGTCCGTGGTGGCTTCGAGTCCATCGAACGGGAAAACCATCGCATTGTCCGATTGCCAGGAAAGAGGCGATCTGACCGGCAGTCTCAGGCGATGCCCCTCCGCGAGGAGCCGTCGGGCCAATGCCTGCCCGATGAAACCGCTGGAACCCGTAAGGAGGATCTTGCTCATGGATGAACATGCGTTGAGTGCAATCCCCATAATATAATCCGCAATTCTTCTTTTTGAACACGGGTCGAACGCAATTCTCTCCATGAAGTGTTTATGGAGCCGCAGGCTCTCCCGAACAAGCCTCCCTCTCGAGGGAGATGGCACGCCGAAAACGTGACGGAGGGAGTAACGGGGTGACCCGATAACAATGGAAAGCCTTCGTCCTGAAGGTGTTCATATTCTGCATAATTTCCTCATTGAATCCTCGTCATGCAATCTCTGTGGATGATCGTTGCCGGTTTTTTCTTTGCAGGCATGGGGGTGTGCGTCAAGCTCTCGGCAAGGGAAGGGTATTCGCTGGCGGAGATCGTTTTATATCGTTCTGTAATCATGCTTTTCATCATGTTGGCATTGGTGCGCTGGCGCAATGTGCAACTGGCGACGCCGCATTGGCATAGACATGTGAAGCGGGGAGTGACCGGGTTTTGTTCGCTTTCGGTTTATTTCTATGCCATTTCCCTGTTGCCCCTGGCAACGGCGGTGACGCTGAATTACACGTCCCCTGTTTTTCTGATGCTGATGCTGATGTTTTTTCGCGGACTCAGATTCAATCTGGGAATCATGTCTGCTCTGGGGTTGGGTTTCCTGGGTGTCGTTTTTTTGCTGCATCCATCGTTCGAGGAACAGATTCTGTTTGGCGCGACGGTGGCGCTGGCTTCTGCCGTTCTGACGGCAATGGTGTATTTCGATGTGAGTGACCTGGGACAGCGCGGAGAGCCGGCGGCGCGCACGGTGTTTTATTTTTCGCTCATCTCCACGTTGTTGAGTCTGGTCTGGATTGCTTTTTCGCGCCTGAATCCGATTACCGTCCAGGGATTTTTCATGCTTGCCGGAACGGGAGGGTTTGCCACGCTGGGGCAACTGGCAATGACCCGCGCCTATTCGCACGGCAAGGTTTTGTTGAGTGCAAGTTTGACCTACACGGCGGTAGTGTTTGCAACGCTGTTCGGAGTCGTTTTATGGGGTGAACATCTGGGTTGGATGGAATTCCTGGGGATGGCGCTGGTGATGGCCTCCGGTATCTCCGCCAATTATTTTTCGTCCAGAAAAAAGAAATGAATCTGAAGAACCTGAAAAATCCACTCGTCGCCGCGTTTTTTTTGCTGCTTTGCCTCTGCGCGGAATTCGCGCGGGCGGATGATGCAGCTTACCCGCCGAAGGACTTTGTGTTCGTACAGGACGTGATTTTGGGTGTGACGCTCGATATCCGTTATTTCGGCACGAATAATTTCATGGGGATGCGCGCCGATGGATATGAAGCGCCGCAAGCCATTTTGAGCGTGGAGGCGGCTGCGGCGCTCAAGGCGGTGAGCGGCGATTTGCGAAAAAAGGGTTACGGGTTGAAGATTTTTGATGCTTATCGGCCTGAAAGGGCCGTGCGGCACTTCGTCCGGTGGGCCGAAGATGTGAACGACACACGGATGAAGGCGCAGTTTTATCCGGACGTGGACAAGGCGATGTTGTTCAAGGAGGGGTACATTGCCGCGCGAAGCGGGCATTCGCGCGGCAGCGTGGTGGATTCGACCCTGCTCGACCTGAAAAGCGGGCAGGAAGTCGATATGGGTTCTCCCTTCGATCTCTTCGGAAAAATCTCGCATCACGGCGCGGCGGGGATTGCTCCGGAGCAGGCCGCGAATCGCGCCATTTTGCGCGAGGCGATGGAAGCGCGCGGATTCGGTCGGTTGGGGGAGGAGTGGTGGCACTACCGTCTGAAGAACGAGCCGTATCCGAAAACCTTCTTCGATTTCCCGGTACGCGATCCCGTGCCGGTCGATGCCGCTATGCGACAAATCCTGGATCGACACGCGGGTGGCGCGGCGAGGGTCGTCGTCGTGACCGAAGCCGATGGGACGGGCGGGAAGAAAAACCGGGCGTTACTGCGCGCCTACGCCAGGGTTGGCGGCGTTTGGACCTTGCGCTTCAGCACGGACGGCTGGCTTGGGAAGAGCGGTTTCAGAAAGGACAAGCGCGAAGGGGATGGCGCAACGCCCACGGGGGTGTTCACATTTGGCCGTGCTTTCGGCAACGCCGACGATCCCGGCGCGTTGCTGTCGTACACGAGGATTTCTCCAAACGATGTCTGGGTGGACGACCCAAACTCGAAGTTCTACAACCAGTGGGCGCGTTCGGGCATGCCGGATGCCGACTGGTCATCCGCCGAACGGCTCGCGGACTTCGGGAAGCAGTACAAATACGTGGCGGCAATCAACTACAACACCGCTCCCATCGTGCCTGGCAAGGGGTCTGCGATTTTCCTGCATGTCGCTGCCGGCGGCCCCACGGCAGGCTGTGTTGCCGTGTCGGAAGCGGCAATGGTGTTTTTCCTGGGATTTATCGAAAAAGATACCCGGATCGTGCTTGGAGAGTAAGACGGAATAGGGGCGTTGCGTGCAACGCCCCTACCAAATGCGCCGGATTAAACAACACCCTGCGCCAGCATGGCGTCAGCCACTTTCAGGAAGCCAGCGATATTGGAACCCACTACGAAGTTGTCGTGGCGACCGTACTCTTTGGCCGCATTGGCAGCATTGTGATAAATGCCTTCCATGATGCCTTTCAGACGGGCATCCACATCCTCGAAGCTCCAGGACAGCCGCGCGGAGTTTTGACTCATCTCCAGGGCGGAGGTGGCCACGCCGCCCGCATTGGCCGCTTTGCCAGGGCCGAAGAGAACCTTGTTCTCGATCAGGTGCTCGGTAGCGTCCAGGGTGGTGGGCATGTTGGCACCTTCACCCACCGCGATCACGCCGTTTCTCACCAGCGCCCTGGCATCGTCCAGATGCAATTCGTTCTGGGTGGCGCAGGGCAACGCAATGTCGGCCTTCACATGCCATAAGCCTTTGTTGCCCTCATGGTATTCGGCGCTGGAACGGTAGTTGAGGTAATCGCTGATACGACCGCGTCTGACCTCCTTGATTTCCTTCACGACGCCGAGATCGACACCGTCCTTGTCGTAAATCCAGCCGTTGGAGTCGCTCAGCGTGACCACCTTGCCGCCCAGTTGAATCGCCTTTTCCGTCGCGTAAATGGACACGTTGCCCGAACCGGAAACCAGTATGGTTTTCCCTTCGATGGACTGCCCGTGATCCTTGAGCATTTCGTCCATGAAATAGAGCAGGCCATAGCCGGTGGCCTCGGTACGCACCAGAGAGCCGCCGTAGGTAAGCCCCTTGCCGGTCAGAACGCCTTCGTAGACGTTTTTGAGACGCTTGTACTGGCCGTACATGAAACCAATCTCGCGGCCTCCCACGCCGATGTCGCCGGCGGGCACGTCGGTATCCGCGCCGATGTGGCGGGAGAGTTCGGTCATGAAGCTCTGACAAAAGGCCATCACTTCACGGTCCGACTTACCTTTGGGATCGAAATCGCTGCCGCCCTTGCCGCCGCCGATGGGCTGGCCGGTCAGGCCGTTCTTGAAGATCTGCTCAAAGCCCAGAAACTTGATGATGCTCAGGTTGACCGACGGGTGAAAGCGTAAACCGCCCTTGTATGGACCGATGGCGCTATTGAATTGCACCCGGTAGGCTCGGTTGACCTGCACATTTCCATGGTCGTCCACCCAGGGAACACGGAACAGAATCTGACGCTCCGGTTCCACCAAACGCTCGAGCAGACCGACTTTGGCGTATTTGTCGTCGTTGTCGACCACCAGCCTGAGGGAGTTCAACACCTCGGTGGCCGCCTGATGAAACTCCGGTTGATTGGGGTTGTTGGCAATCAGCTCGCCCAGCACTTTATCTACGTACGACATACTCTCTTCCCCTGTTGAACAAACCCTCCATCTATACCATGAACACGGGTCGAGCGCAAGCTCCAAACGAGTGGATGGAGCGGGCAGATTGTCAGGCCATGCAGGGAAAGAACATGGCGGTGCATGAGCTCAGGTTTATTTCGACTGCTTCACGGATGAGTGGAAAGCTGCCTGAATTCAGTCCGAGACTCTCCCAGATGCGTGGGTCGATGCATTGGAGCGCCTGCTCGCTTGGTTCGTTGTAGCGGTCGGCCTTGCTGACCGCGAGCGCAATATGGAGCAATCCCGCCTCGACCGCATACTTGCCGGCCAGCCGTGGCGTGATTTGCGCGCCGATGATTTCGGCGAAATTTGTGGGCAGTTTCCAGTTGTCCATCAGCGCCGCGCCGACTTCCGCCGAGTCGCAGCCGATGATGCGGCGTTCGGCTTCAAAAAGCGGCTCGCCCCCGACATCGGCGGCGGATTGGGCTTCGACGGCCAGTTCGGGCACGGTCTGGTACATCACCAGATGCCCGGTGTCGGCCAGAAGGCCGATAATGAACAGACGGCCTGCGGCGGGATTACAGGTCAGGTGCGCCAGTTCGCGCGTGGTCAGCGCGGTCATCATGCAGCCGATCCAGTACCGTCTCATATCCATGTATTGGGGCCGGATGCCGGCGAACACGTTGCTGACCGAGATGGCCAGCACCAATTCGTGCGTCTGCCGCAAGCCCAGGACGAGCACGGCATGCTCGACATTCTCGATTTTGCGACTGAAGCCGTAGAAGGCGCTGTTGACGAGTTTCAGAACGCCGGTCGTGAGCGCGGGGTCTGCCTCGATCAGGCGCGCGACTTCACAGATGGAGCCGTTCGACGACTCGAGTTCCTCTCGAACCCGGTAATACACCGAGGGCAGGGCGGCAAGCGATTCGATGTAAGTGACAAGTTCCTGGGCGGAATACATGGGCAGACTCCACGGGTATCGGCCCAATTATCGGTCATTGCCATGAAGGGCGGGAGAGTGTCACATTGAACGGCGTGACAAAATACCAGAAATAGATGTGGGGACGGCAGGCTCGTCGCGTATTGGCGTTTCAGCCGTTTCCCGTTGCAACATGTGAATCGCCGGGGGCTGCCGGCTCCAGAAAAAAAGCGCGCAACCCCGAGAGGCTGCGCGCTTCATGTGGATACGGCAGAGGCTTCAGGCAAGCAGGTCTTTCACGCCGTCGCGCTCTTCGAGCAGTTCGTTGAGCGTCTTGGTCATGCGCTCGCGCGAGAATGCGTCGATTTCCAACCCCTGGACGATCTTGTATTCGCCGTTTTCGGTCGTGGTGGGGAAGCCGTAGATGATGCCTTCGGGGATGCCGTAGGAACCGTCGGATGGCACGCC
>JGI24702J35022_10002584_pt1 | contig 11002 bp, 6 predicted proteins | sample TergutTh196P4_FD_35022 | JGI IMG/M metagenome (IMG submission 35022)
TACTATCTCCGGTTGAAAGCCTTCTCCTAGCATTAGCCTAGCTGTTTTCGCTATACCTTCCGCTATACCTTCTGCTTTGCCTTCTGCTTTGCCTTCCGCTTTACCTTCCGCTTTACCTTCCGCAATACCTTCCGCTTTGCCATCCTCTTTGCCAAACATATATGAACTATACATTTCCAAATCGTAATCAGCTTGGGCGCGTTCAAGTGATCTTGCCACGGTCCTCTCCTCCTCCGTCAGATTTANGAAATCAATAATCCTGCCTGCTTTTTGTATATATTCCGGCGCGTCCGGGTTGGCCGTGCCTGTGTTGAAATAGTCGTGCCAATGCTTTTGGTTCTGCGTCTCGATGTTGGGCTTTTTCACTTAACATCTCACTCCAAAGACAAAAGGAACAGTCACTAAATTGTTTATTTTTTCTATAATTTCCCCAGATGCAAACAATACTATCGAGTTTTGATCAGGTGAACTTGTGTAAAAAAACATTGATGAGTTGTCATTTTTCAATAAATCGTTAATCTTGTTGATGACATCGCAATCAAACCAGTCATTATCATACTTTAAATCCCAGATGTGTTTTTTCTCATTATGTGTAAACGAAACAGAAGCGCGACCATTATCATGGTCAACGACACTGGACGTCTGATGTATGGTAAATAACCCCTTTGATAATACAGACAGTCGCTTTAAAACATTTGCGTATATGTCACTTTCTTCCACGCATTCAGAGTCAAAAGTATATATGTCATCAGACACATACTCCCACGTGCCGTCATCTTCGCAGCGTTCGCCTCCTAAGCTAAACAGCATCAGATTATATGGATCGGATTCAACAGCATCCCTTCCCCATTCATTGCAAATCCATTCAACAAAATCATTTCGCTTAGGTCTTATTCCCAAATCTGATAGAACCATTAACTGATCTTCAACAGCCAAATGCGTATGCTTCTTTGCGGATACCCGTTTGCTTTTTGGCTTAAATACATTAAAAAAACTCATTTCTGCACCTCTAAATATATCAGCCAATGCTTTTGGTTCTGCGTCTCGATGTTGGGCTTTTTCAGCTCGAAGTAGCCCAATCGCAGCAATCGTTTTTCAAACCTTTTCTTGCGCTCCGGGTCATGTAGCTCAAAGATGCGCAGAGCGTCATCGTCGTCGAAATGGTTGTAGCCCAATATGTTGAGCGAATACACGGGCTTCCCAACCATCGCTACTTTGCAACCGATTGCAGATGGCGTTGGTAAAACGCTTTATATAGAATTTAGACAACGATTGACTTAGGAACCGCTCCCCTGTTCAATTTACCCACTTTTGGGTATCATAACGCCATCCTCATATGACAAAACTTCACCCTCATTAATGACCTCGAACACGCCGCCTTTTTCTCTTGTTAAAACGATAAATCGGTTATATTCGCGCTCTTTAAGGTATTCATTGAAATGAGCCACATATAATACGGTTACGGTCTTGCCCATGCCTTTGGAAAGAGCTTCTGTTTGCTCCCTGTCAGTTATCCGTTCGACATCAAAAAGCGTTGAATCCCAATCCAACTTCCCGTTGCGCGTATAGTATTCTTCAATTTTTGCCACAGACTCGTTCTCGTCTTTGTAGAAATCGGGCATATCACCATATGTGTAATCTCCAAATATCCCCACATAACCAGCGCTTGCTATAACGCTTTGACCTTCGGCGGTCAAAAGCCAATCTGTAAGAGCTTTGCCTTTCAAATTGTCGCGGTTATAGTAGCTATAAGTNTACACCATGAGCGGATAGCTANTATTTGATAAGTTTTCTATTGACGGCTCGATTCCGTCCACAGCAAGGANTTTCANGTTTTCCATTCCAAATATCGANCCTAGCCCCAAAGACCAACTGTATATGTTATATCCTATCGCGCCGCTTCCGGTCGTCCAGACCGTTTCAATCATAGCGCCCATAGACACCGCGAGTAATATAGAATTATCCTCCGCCATATCCGTAAGCGGTACATCTCCCATAAAATCAATAATCGCGGTTTGACTGCCGGAGTCCCAATTTCGTTGGACAGGAACAATCGCCTCATTCAATCCGCCGAGTTGCCGCCAATTTTTAATTTTGCCTGAAAATATATCTCTAAGCTGCTCCTGGGTCAAGCTATCTATCGGGTTGTCTTTGTGCAGAAGGAAAACGAAACCTTCTTTAGCAATTGGGGTAATAACCAAATCCGCGCCGCGCTCTTTTGCGTCATTTAGCGTTTCGTTATAGTATTTTACTGCAAGTACAACGTCGGCGGGGTTTTCACTGCCGGGGATAAGGCGTTCGAGCGCAGCGTATGTCTGACTATGTGTGTCAACGAAATACTCATCGGTTAGGTGTGCCCGAATCGCCGCGTGCAGTATCATGGTGGATGAACTGCCATCGATGACCGGGTATTCCGGCGCCGGCATAGGCGGGTTCAGACTAGCTGTTTCAATGGGATATTCCGGCGCGGGCGTAGGCGCATCCTTGCTCACTGCCTCAGTAGCTATAACCGATTGGGATGTGGTCATATCCGAGTCGTCTTTTCCACATGCGGCAAGTGATATTAGAAATAATAGTATTAAGGTATATGCGATAATTTTTCTCATGATTGCAACCTCGCTAATATTATAACTTTCGTGAGCCGGTAACAGTACCCAGCTATGTGGATTAAATAGCTACACGCAGCTTCTTTACATAATGTACCACACGCCGTGAAACAGTTCAAGATTTTTGCTTCATAAGCTCGGTCAGTCCCTGTGTTGTTACTGTTGGGTGTCCAAAAACTCGCAATGGTCACAGGCTCCGCACACAAGTTTTGACAATTGTACAAGTTTTCGCCGCAGTACCAGTGCGTTGCCTGTAACCAACCTGTGTTTACGTTCTTCCACTTGGCATTTTGGGAATCTTGGAGTATAATCACAACATCAGAATTTGGAGGTGCTTTATAAAAAATGAAATCAAGAGTCAACAAAATTATAAGCTTTTTATTGACCGTGACTATGCTGCTTGGCTTGAACGTCTTCGGCATTGGGAAAGTCGCGGCGGCGACGACTGCGGATATCGAAGTCGAAACGCCAACAGGTACGTCAACTAGTCCGTATAATGTGAACCTGACGGCGGGCGACTACGACGACTGGGCGCACTTCGGCAATACGACCGCAGCATCCGTGAACCGTAAAGCGGGCGTTACGGACAGATTGATCGGGAGCCTGTCCCTTGTTGGAACTGGTTCGCTTCAAGAAGCCAGCACCGACGACGTCACAAACCACAGAATGCAATTCACTTGGACTGACGGGACTCCGACCGCTTCGGCGACATCGAAGTACTTCGTCAAAAACGGGGCTGAGGGGATAAAGCTTAATTTCATCCTTCCCGCCGGGGCGTACCAGATCAAAATGTTCGCGAACGTTTACAACGAGAAGGCGGACGTAGTCATTACGAATTCCACAGGTGTGGAAATCGGGAGACAAGCGCTTATTCCGGGCAGTATCGAGACTTGGGCGCATATGGCGCGTGAAATCACCATTGATTACGAGAGCGACGTCGCCCAGACGATCAATGTCAGTATCGCGCGTACTGAATTCGACTCCTCTATATGGCCGGGGCTATCGGTTGCGGCTGCGGCTGTGAAGGCAATCGACAAAGAGCCAGAACAGCCCGTTACGGTTTTCAGCGTCTCAACAGCCGCGAGCCCATCTACAGGCGGGAGCGTTACGGGTAGCGGCGCTTATGAAAAAGGCGCGACGGTCAATATGACGGCGACGGCTAGCGCCGGGTATCTTTTCAAAGAATGGCAAGTTATATCCGGCGGCTTAGTCCTTGCCGACAAGACTGCGGCCAATTTCTCGTTTGTTATGCCCGAGAGCAATGTAGACCTGCGGGCTGTCTTCGCGAGGCCTGACGGAGAACTTGAAGACCTGACGCAATACATTTACATGACGCTGGGAACGTCTGGAGCCAGCAATACGCTTATCGGCACACAGAGGCCTAACTCGTCCGTAAGCCCGGGGCCGGACACCAACCCGCAAAATAGCTGCACCGGATATAACCCAAGCGGCCAGATTCGCGGTTTTTCGCAGATCCATGTCAGCGGTACCGGCGTTGGGAAATACGGCCAGTTCCTTGTGTCGCCGCAGACCGGCCTGGCAACGAGGCTTGACGGGCATGACTCGGCTAAGGCCAACGAGACACCGACCTGCGCGGAATACAGCGTAGACCTGACCAGATATGGCATCACAGCTTCGTTTACGCCTGCCGAGCACTCGTCAATCTATAAATTCGTTTATCCGCAAAATAACAATTCGAGCGTGCTTATCGACGTCGCGGCCAACATTGCCAACGCCAACGCTACAAGCGTCAGGGTCAATACTGGCGTTAACGACAAGGGTGAGCCGTTTATCAGCGGTTCTGGCAACTATAGCGGCGGTTGGGGCAAGGCGCATGACTTGTATTTCTACGCCGTCCTTCAAAAAACAAACGCCACGCTCGGCTTGTATAATGCAAGCGGCCCGATTTCCGGCACAAGCATGGGCCCTGTGAGCGTTTCCGACAGGGCTGCGGGCATGGGCGCTTACGCCACATTCGCGACGACCGCGAACGAAGTCGTTTATCTAAAGATAGCGACCTCGTTTAAGAGCATCGATCAGGCTAAAACCTGGCTTGATCTGGAAATCCCCGCTTGGGATTACAGCGGTGTCCGCGACGAGACTGAAAGGCTGTGGAACGAAGAGCTAAATAAGATAATTATTGACGGCAATATTTCCGAAACAAACAAGCGTATTTTCTATACAGCCGTTTACCACGCGCATATTATGCCGCGCGACCGCACCGGCGATTTCGCGAAATTCGGCGAGAGCGATATGATAGACGAACACTTTGCCACATGGGATACATGGCGCACGCTTTACCCGCTTTATTCGATAACGAATCCTGATATCGTGGCGAAAACCGTTAACAGTTTCATCACGAGGTACAATATAAATAAGTATGTACGCGATTCGTTCGTTGCGGGCATCGACATGTCCGAGCAACAGGGCGGCGACAACATCGACTGCGTGGTTTCAGACGCTTATGTCAAGGGCATCGGAGGCGTTGACTGGGAGGAAGCGTATAAGGTCGTTAAGAACAACGCCGATAACTACCGGCTGAGCTGGCCCGGCTGGGGCGACGCGAACCTGACCCCGAACGTCAACTCGCAGTATAAGGTTCTCGGCTATATCCCTGTCGGCGGCAACGCGACGATGAGCAACTGTTCATATACCCTTGAGTATGCTTATAACGACTACTGCGCAGCGCAGATAGCCAAAGGTCTGGGCAAGACTGAGGATTACGAGAAGTATCTTGCACGGAGCAACAACTGGACTAATCTCTGGAACCCTGATCTTGATAATAACGGGTATTCTGGATATATTGCCCCGCGTGAGAATAACTTCGGCGCATTTGTAAACATTAACCCGACACAGAGCTGGGGTTCATGGGTAGATTACTTCTATGAGGCTTCGGCGTGGAACTATTCCTTCTTTGTGCCGCACGACGTCAATCAGCTCATTGAAAAAATGGGCGGTTCAGAGACATTCACCGACCGTCTCAAACTCGGCGTCGACAGAAACTGGGTGGACATGGGCAATGAGCCCGCGTTCCTTGCGGCGGCGCTTTTCAACCATACCGAGAAACCGTGGTTGACGTCAGACTGCATGACTAACATCAGGACAAGATTTTCCCTCACTGGCGTTCCCGGCAACGATGACTCGGGCGCGATGAGTTCCTGGTATATATTCTCGACGACAGGGCTGTTCCCGAACGCTGGACAGAATATTTATTACATCACAAGCCCGATCTACGACAGCACGACGTATAACCTTGACAACGGCAAGCAGTTTACTATTATAGCGAATAACCTTTCCACAACCAATAAATATATCCAGAGCGTCACGATCAACGGAAAGCCTTATTACAAGGCTTGGTTTGGGCATGAGGTTATCGTCGAAGGCAGCACGATCGTTTACGAGATGGGGCCGAATCCGGTTAATTACGCGAAGGCTCCGGCTAATACGGTTAAGCTAGGGGAAGCGAAAGCCGAGGACAGTTTTAATGTCAACCTGAGCGATCCAAAGTTCTCCGAGTGGGCGCACTTCGGGTCTGGGAACCGCAAAGCAGGCGTTGCAAACCCGATAATCGGCGAAGTGACACCGGCGCAAAATACCAGCACTTTATCGAGCGGCGGTTTTTCCTGGACGGACGGGACGCCTATGCCTACTGGCAATTCGGTCAGATCATATGCCGAGTCTCCATCGGGGTGGCTGCGGTTGTCTGTTAGTATACCTGTTGGCAGTACGGACATAACTTTGTATTATTTAAACACATATGGATTATCGGTATCAAATGAAGCGGGAGACGAGGTTCTTCTGGAAGTGCCGGGGGGCGGCTCCGGCGTGGCTAAGACAGTTACGTTAAGCTTCGACTGTGAAGAAGCGGAAGACTTTACTATAGCGTTACTAGATACTACTCCTGCAATGATTGGAACCAATATTGTCGCAGCGGCGGTTCAGTATTTCGCGTCATACACTGTGAGATTCAACAGTAACGGCGCCGGGGACGTGTCCAGCCAGATAGTCAGGGATGGAGGCAAGGCCGAAAAGCCTGCGGATCTTACCCGTCTCGGCTATGTTTTTGGCGGATGGTACAAAGAATCTGCGCTGACAAACGAGTGGGACTTCGACACTGATGTTGTGACGGATGATATCACGCTTTACGCCAAATGGGTTCCACTATTCACAGTAAGCTTCGTCTCAAACGGCGGGAGCGCCGTCGCGAGCCAGATCAAACCGCAGGGCAGCCTGCTCGACGCCGTGCAGTCGACTCGCACAGGTTACTCTTTCGAGGGATGGTTCACAAACGCAGGCCTCACTGGCGTCGCGTGGAATTTCGCCACTGATGTTGTAACGGCTGCTATCACGCTCTACGCAAAATGGGATAAACTTCCCCAGGCGCGTATCGTGGGAGTAGCGCCGATTACCGAAGCCGCCGACATCAACCTCAGCCAATACGACGACTGGGCGGCCGTTATGCCCAGTATGATCGAGTCTGTCATGACCGCTCATAAAAATATAAGCGATACGATGATAGGTAATATTGGCGATTTGGGCGAAATGGGCGGTAGTATTTCCGGGTCGCCTATAAGTTTCTCATGGGACGACGGGTTCCCTCTGTCTGCCGCTTCCAGCATGAAATACGCCGTATCGAATGCTATGGGGCTTGATCTGAAATTCAGCGTCCCGGCGGGCGGTTATTCGGCTAGTATTTATGTGACTGGTGTTCAGACTAGCGGTGTCGTTCAAATCCTTGACGAGGACGGCGTTATTGTAGACACAAAGACTTTGTGGCCAAACGCTCAGAGTACCCGGCAGTATGCTGTCGTCAACGTTGAATTCTTCTGCGACCAGTCGCAGGAATTCACGCTGCGCGCACTGGTCGGCGACGGCGCGCAGGTTGAGGGCTTAAGCATCGGCATATTCGCGGCGACCGTCACGCAAGAAGCGCCGGGCGTAACGATAATATCCGATGGCAACGGATCTGTAAGCGGCGGCGGCATCTATGATCCGGGCAACACCGTCACCGTGACAGCCACGCCGGACGCCGGCTACATCTTTAAGGGGTGGCAAGTCATAAGCGGCGGCGTTACGGTACCCAATACAGCGACAGTAAGCTTTACCATGCCTGATAAGAGCGTTACTCTTAGGGCTATCTTCGAGGAGCAGTATGTTTGGGTTCGGAGCAACGACGTACTCGCCAACCTTTCGCGCAATACCCTGAGTCAGCCGCAATACACCGACTGGGCTTACCTCGGCTACAACAGCGGGCGAATCATGATGGCGGACGCTGAAACACGCGTCTTCACTAGCAATGTCAGCGCTGTTAGCGGTAACCTGACACAGGAAGATATGCAGCAGTACAACTCTGGAACGTCCCCGTATTTCAGTTGGACAGGCGGAACGCCGACGGCAACTGGAACGGACATACGGTACATCCTTTGGAATAACACCGGCTTGAGGCTAAACGTCGCGGTTCCGAGGGGCATTTATGAGGTCTCGCTTTACATTTCCGGCGTACGCGCGGGGGCTGAGCTTGAGGTGCTGGATTCTGGTAACAACGTTGTGTTAACTTATCATTTGTGGGATTTCTCCGGTGAAACACGCGTATACAGAAAGCTCAACATCGACTTTGACTGTAAGCAGGCTCAAACGTTTACCATACGGCTTCTCGTCAGCGATCCCGGCCCCGCGAACTATAGCGTGTCAATATTCGCGGGCGTTGCGGAGAAGCTTGGAAGTTACTACAGCGTTACGGCGGCTGCGAGCGCGGGCGGGACAGTTTCCGGTGGCGGAGATTACGCGAGCGGTCGCGAAGCGGCTCTTACAGCGATCCCTGATTCCGGATTCGCGTTTGAAGGCTGGTATGAGGGCGATACTAAGGTCTCCGGCGACGCTGAGTACAAATTTACTGTATCAAGAGATATTTCTCTTACAGCGAAATTCATTCACGCGGTTACTAGTGTGAGCATCTCCGGGAGCGGCAGCGCTATCACAGTAAAGTACGACGTATTAAATGAGTCCGGCGGCAAATTGGAAACCTTATGCATACTCGCTGTATATGACCAATCCGGTAGGCTTTACAGCTATGAGATGTATGAATTGTCTGTCCCCGGAGACTTTGGCAACTATGAGCTTTCCGCGACAGTAAACGCGGGATTCATGGCAAAAGCCTTCATTTGGAGCGATACTTACATTCCTTTGTGCGCGGAGGCTGTCTGGAAATAGGCGTTTCTCAATTACCTGAGCAAAGCGAGTTGAACTAAGAGATAAAAAACGAGCGCCACACATAACCCAGGCCCGCAAAAAACGCGCCCATGGAACATAATCTGTCCCATGGGCGCTCTTTGTGGACGCGGGGACATTTTGTTCATTTCAAAAAACTCGCAATGGTTACAGGCTCCGCACACAAGTTTTTGCCATTATTACTAGTTTTCACCAATGTACTAGTGCGTTGGCTGTAACCAACCTGTGTTTTTGGGTGCCGTCTGAACAGTAACTCTTCGTTTTTTAATAGGATTCAATCACTCGGAAATACTTGTATTTTCACACTATTCATAGTATTATACCAACATGACATTAGGCTATCGCAAACCTAAAGTTTGAGACAAGGGGATGATATGCTATAAACACTCGTAAAGACTTGTTTGAGCCAATGGACAGCCTCAACGCGCTACGGATGCTTAAAGAGGGGAACCTTCGTTACACATCTGGGAAATCGACGCGCCCAACCGATTACACGCAAGTAAGGGTCGAACTGGCGGAAATGGGACAGAGCCCGTATGCTGTCATCCTTGGATGCTCGGATTCCCGTGTCCCGCCTGAAATAGTGTTTGACGCCAGCCTTGGCCAACTCTTTGTCGTGCGCGTAGCTGGGAATATTGCCGACGCCATAACGATCGGCAGCGTGGAATACGCCGTCGAGCGCCTTTACGCTCCGCTTATCGTAGTATTAGGCCACCAAAAATGCGCCTCGATAGCCACCGCGCTATATGGCGGCGACCATGGTCCAAACATTGGGGCTATTATCCGTGAAATAAACCCATCCCTGGAGAAAGTTCGTAGCGTAGGGGAATGGGATATCGCAAATCGATGCGAGGACGAGAATATCCGCAATACTATTGTTAAACTGCGCGGCAGCCGCATAATATCCAGACTTATTGACAGTAAAAAGCTCTTAATCATCGGCGCGAAGTACCAGCTTGAGACAGGTGAGGTCGACTTTTGGGACGACAGAGACGACTGTAATACCTAATGCATTATAACAGGTTTATAAGAGAAAGGATCGTGCTAAAAAGTGCCGTTTTATGATCTACGATGCCCTAAATGCGACAAGGAATACAACATTTCCGCGACAATGAGGGAAAAGATGGAAAAACTCATCCCATGCCCGGATTGTGGGTTTTTCGGCTTAGAAACCGTATATAAAGGTTCGCCCGCGTATATAAAAAGCAGCCAGGCAAACGATTGCCCTAACCGACATGTTTGCGGTACTGGTTGCTGCCACGTGGACTGATACGATAACACGAACACAAAACGGACGGAGGCGCGCAAATGGAAACAAATCAAATACAAGAGCTATCTCGTCTTATCGACGAGAGCAAAAACACGGTGTTCTTCGGCGGAGCTGGAGTGTCTACCGAGAGCGGCATACCGGATTTCCGCTCGGAGAGCGGGCTATATAAAGCGCGAAGCGACTACGGATTCTCCCCGGAAGAATTGCTGTCCCACACCTGTTTTATTCGCGAGACAAAGCTATTTTTCCGTTATTACAGGGAAAATCTCATCTCCCTTGACGCGAAACCCAACGCCGCCCATATCGTTCTCGCCAAGCTTGAGGAAGCGGGAAAGCTTCAAGCGGTTATCACGCAAAACGTCGACGGTTTACATCAAGCCGCCGGCAGCAAAAACGTCTTCGAGCTCCACGGCTCGAACTGGCGGCATTACTGCGTGAAATGCAAAGCAAAATATACGCTGGAGTACATTTTGTCTCAGGATGTAATCCCCAGATGCGAAAAATGCGGCGGGGTCGTTCGTCCTGACGTAGTCTTGTACGAAGAAGGGCTCGACGAGACGGTGCTTGGAGCGGCGGTTCAAGCCATCAGTAACGCTGGGCTGCTGATCGTAGGAGGCACGTCGCTGGCGGTTTACCCTGCGGCAGGGCTGCTGCGCTATTTCAGCGGCGACGCGCTGGTTCTCATCAATAAATCTGAAACTCCCGCCGACAGGGACGCGCGGCTGGTTATCCGCGATTTCATAGGCCAAACCCTAAGCGCCGCATACGAACTACTTGAACAGCACCCCCACCAATAACACCTCCTGGGTATGCACTTGACGCCAACTGAATACTCTACACTCCCGTCATTGCGGGCTTGACCCGCAATCTCGTGAAGGATTGGTATATGAAAGAAAAC
>JGI24702J35022_10002585_pt1 | contig 11001 bp, 10 predicted proteins | sample TergutTh196P4_FD_35022 | JGI IMG/M metagenome (IMG submission 35022)
ATTGCGGGCTTGACCCGCAATCTATGCTTCACGACGAGATTGCGGCTCGGAGGCCGCAATGACGACACTGAAAATACAGGTTTTTCAAGACACCCAATTACGAAAAAAAACAATTTCCTCTTTCAGAGGCGTGCGAAAAAAATTGTTTCCGCAAAGCTGTTGCAGTTAATTCGTAATTCGTGATTGTTTCTGAAGATTTTACCTAATTATTCCTACATTGTCAAAAAAGCTAAAATCTTGTAAAATAGTTTAAAATGAATAAAAAATTCGGAAGAATATACATATATATAACCGCCTTAATTGTGACCGCGGCAATCTACTCTTGTTTTCTGTACATAAAAATCAGCAGACTTGAGTTCAAACCCGAGCCGCCGGAGTACACAATGGACATTGAAAAAACCGAAATAATTTACGGCGATTCAATGGACTCCTCTTTAAATAATACAAGACTGACGGAAAGCGACAAAACGGAAATAAAAAAAGAGTTAAGAACTCTCGGATTCAACATAGGGAAAATTAAAGCCGGAGAGTTTTATGAAGTCGTTTATTCTACATATACGGGACAGTGGATAAATTTCTGGTATTATCCGGAAGGCGATCATTTTTATTCCATAAAAAAATCAAATGACGGAACAATTGAGTCCTCAAGAAAAAACCTCGGAAGAACAAAAACGGATTTTAACGCGTCGGGGACAATAAGTTCGTCCTTGTGGATAGCAATGGCAGGGCAGGAAGTTCCCGCGAATATAATTATGTCTTTTGCCGACATATTTGCATGGCAGATGGATTTTCTTACCGACACAAGAAAAGACGACGCTTTCAGGGTAATATATGAAACCGAAACCGTAAACAAAAAAGATACCAGGCTGGCTTCAAAAATTTTAGCTGCCAAATATGTCTCCGGCTCAAAAACATACAATGCGATCTTTTTTAAAACCTCAGACGGAAGTTCGGGTTATTTTGACGAAAACGGAAAATCCGTAAAAAGCGCTTTCCTAAAAGCGCCTTTGCAGTTCAGCAGAATAAGTTCCGGGTTTAATCCGAATAGAAAGCATCCCATATTAAAAATCCCGAGACCGCATTTAGGAATTGATTATGCCGCTCCGACCGGAACTCCGGTTTCTTCAATAGGCGACGGAACGGTCGTAAAAGCGCAATTGAACGGAGGTTACGGCAATTACGTTGAAATAAGACATGCCAACGGATATATTACCGGCTACGGACATCTTTCAAAATACGGCAGAGGAATAAAAAAAGGCGTAAGAGTCAGGCAGGGGCAAATCATAGGTTATGTCGGAAGCACCGGCCTTTCAACGGGGCCGCATCTTGATTTCAGAATTCAAAAAGACAGAAAATTCATTAATTTTCTCACCATGAAAACACCGCCGACAACCGCATTGTCCGGCAAAGACAAAGAATCTTTTAACGTTTACAAAAATTCAATTCTGGCCGAGCTGGAAAAAGACATAAGCCCGATAAACAAACAAAATGAAAATGAAGTAAATGAAGATATTGTTACCTCACTAGAAGAGCAGCCGACGCACTGATAAATAAAATGCATTAACCGCAGCGGCTTTTTAATATCTGTTTTGCCGATTCAAAATCTTGCGGAGTCGTTATTTTGAAGTTTGGAAACCCTGTTTCCGCAATCGCGACTTTTTTTGATTTTTCAATAAGCATTGAATCGTCGGTGGTATTTTTTGCGATTTTTTTTGCGTATGCTTTAAAAAGAAGTCCGGTTTCAAAAATTTGCGGCGTTTGAACATTCCACAAAACGTTTCTGTCCAAAGTTTTTTTAACAAAACCGCCAACTGCGGTTTTTATTGTATCTTTGGTTTTTTCCGCTGCTGTCGCGGCGCCGTACTTTGCGGCTTTATTAAGAACGGCAATGATGTCTTTTTTGTTTATCAAAGGTCTTGCCGCGTCGTGAACGGCTACATAATCCATATCTTTTCCGACTAATTTAAGTCCGTTTTTTACGGAATCGAATCTTTCTTTGCCACCCTTTATGACTGCGAAGCGGAGATACGGCAAACGGCTAACGGCTAACGCGGATCGCTTCGTCAAGGCAATGCCTTTCCGCTCAATGACGGACTCTGCAATACTTATAAATTGTTCGGTAACCACGACGATTATTTGTTTAAAAACTTTTAATGAAGCGAACGCTTCGACGCTCCATAAAAAAACCGGTTTGCCGCATAAATCCAAAAATTGTTTCGGCGTTTTTGCGCCGAATCTTTTGCCGGATCCGCCTGCGACTATTATTGCCGCTGCTTTCATTTAATGCCTGCCGTTTCCGTTTTTGCGGCCGCTTAAGAGAGGTTCGTTGTTTTCGGAAAGTTTTCCGAAAACCATTCTGCCCGACGAAGTTTGTATTATTGAAGTTACATTGAGTTCAACTTTTTTACCGACATATTTTCTTCCGTCTTCAGCAACAACCATTGTGCCGTCGTCCAAATAACCTATCGCCTGATTAGGCTCTTTTCCTTCTTTTACTAGAAATATCATTACGCTCTCTCCCGGAAGAAAAATCGGAGTAAGCGCGTTTGACAAATCATTTATGTTTAAAACCGTTATACCCTGAATTGCCGCCATTTTGTTAAGATTAAAATCAGTCGTTATTATTTTAGCGTTAAGATCCTTGGCAAGTTCCGTGAGCTTTGAATCCGTTCCGTTAAGATTGTTGTAATCTTTATCGTATATTTTTGTGGCAACGGCTTCCGATTTTTGAAGCTTCGCGACGATATCAAGCCCTCTTTTTGAACGGTTTCTTTTTATCGCATCGTTTGAATCGGCAAGTTTTTGCAGTTCTTCCAGTACGAATTTAGGTATTACAAGCGTCGCCAGTAAAAATTTTGTTTCCGCCATATCCAGAATTCTGCCGTCTATAATGGCGCTTGTGTCCAAAAGGATAGGCTCAAGCGGTTTTGTTTTTTTTGAAATTTTCAGAATGTCTTTATCAAGAAGGTCAAGCTCGTCTTTTTTTCTTACGGCGATAACCATGCCGAAATACGAGAAAACTATTTTAATAAGCAAAGAATACTTTTCAAAGAAAATGTCTATTCTGTGATTGTCCATAAGATAAATGCCGTAATCCAGAAGTTTTGCTGCAATAAGCCCCATAACAATACCTATTATCGCTATGACCAGCGTATCCAGAGGGGTTTTTTGAAAAAAATATTCCAATATTACGATTGCCGTTGATATTGCGAGCCCTATCATCACGCTTTGCAATGTCGGTTCCACCTGAATGTAGGCTATCAGCGGTCCTGCCAAAATAATTAAAATTCTTACGATCCAAATTAACATGATTACCTCATAAATTTATTCAATAATTTTAAAGCGCTTTTTGTGTCGGGACAAATCCCTGTCCAGATTTTAAATCCGTGCGCGCCCTGTTTTATCAGCATTCCCTCTCCGGTGAAAAACCTAATTTTATTTTCTTTTGCCGCTTTTACAAAAGGAGTAGGTTTGTTATAAATTAAATCGTATATAACGGCGTCTTGCCCGATATTATTTATTTCAAAAGGAAGCGCATCCGTTTTTTTCATTCCGCACGCCGATGCATTCACTATCAGCTTGCATTTAGGAAGAATGTCTGAAATTTTGCTTACGGAAAGAGCTTCAATTTTGAATTCTTTTGCGAGCTTAACCGCGTTTTTATGCGTTCTGTTGGATATATATATATGTTTTGCTCCGCCGCTTTTGAGCGCATATATAACGGCGCGCGCGCCGCCGCCCGCGCCGAATACCAGCGCGGTATTTCCTTTAACTTTGACGTTTTTTGAAATCAGATCCGAGCTGAAACCGGAATAATCGGTATTGTATCCGTAAAGCTTTCCGTTTTTTAAGGCTATTGTATTTATGCTTCCTATAAGTTTTGAGGCTTTGTCTGCGTAATCCAAATATTTCATGGCTTCGGTTTTGTGCGGTATTGTTACGTTTATTCCGGAAAATCCCAAAAGTTTTAAAGCTTCGACGGTTTTTTTTAAATTTTTCGGTTCAACTTCAAAAGGCATATACGCGCAGTTAAGTTTTTCTTTTTCAAACCAGGCGTTCTGCATCTGCGGCGAAAAAGAATGTTTTACAGGATATCCTAAAACGGCAAATAATTTAGTTTCAGTATTTAGCATCAATTCTCTCTTTTGCCGCTTCATTTTCAGGGTCAATCGCGAGGACTTTCTTCCAGGTCAAAAATTCCCTGTTTTTTTCACCGATGATTTCGTAAGCGTTTGCCAGCTTTATCAGTGTCATAATGTTTTCCGGCTGTTCGGAAAGACGTTTATTGTAAATTGAAATCACGTCAAAAATAATTTCTTTGTCTATGTGTTCGGCATGGATAATTTTTTTCTTCTTTTCTTCCTGTGATTTTATAAAACCTGAAGTAAACAGCAGGCATGCGGCCAGAAAAAAAACGACGGATATTTTCTTTCTCTCCAAAAGCACATACCTGTCGTTAAAAATTTTCTCTTTAAAAAAAATATTTATTTTTTGTATGCGGGCAGGTTTATAATAATAAATCCACCCGAAAATCAAAAACACTAAAGATAAAAGATATATCAGTAATACCATTGTTCTGCCTTTTAAATGCCGACAGCGAGGGAGTTTCCGCGGCTGCTATACATCTATGCCTCAATGCATCCGCGCGTCTATTTGTTTTTCTTGCCGCTCTTTTTTTGTTTGCTTTCAACTTCCGCAATTATCTTTTCTTCGGCTGCCGCAAGTTCTTCCTGTATTTTCTTCTCTTCCTCGGCTTTCAGCTTTTCTGCCGTTTTAATCATTTCGGGAGTAGGCGGATCGCTCTTTTCATATACCTCTTCGGCATCATTTCCTTTTAAAGCGCTTCTTGTATATACGCATCTTGCGTTCCATAAAAGCCAGCTTGGAATATCCAGATCATAGCAAGCCTGTATTTGCGCTCTTATCTGCTCTTTTCCGTACGGATAGTTAAACATCGTAAAATCCTGCAGCCACGGGCGCAGCTTTTCTCTCGGTATTCTGTTCATCGCGCCTTCCAAAGCTTTATATACGACTATATACGGTTCTTTATTGGGATCGGATAATCCGAACTCGCCTTTATAATAGTGTGACGGATAAACCATGGGGCTTACATAATCGACCCACTCCGTCATTTCAACTATTTTCTGGCCGATCCCCATGTCGGTGTCCGAAGTTGTCGTTCCGCCGAAAACGTCGATTGATATTTTAGCGCCTTTGCTCTTAAGTCTTTTGTTTGCTTCTTTTAAGAAATCTACAATCGCCTTTGAAGCCGTTTCGCTTGAGTGGTCTTTGTTGCTGTAAACGCAGTTTTTTGTGTTGCCGTCCGAAGGAAACCTTATGTAATCAAACTGGATCTCTTCAAATCCGAGTTCGACAGCCCTTTCGCATATTTCAAAAGTGTATTCCCACGCATCTTTGCTGTACGGATCAAACCATGTCATGTTTTTTCTGTCAGTCCAGAGCGAACCGTCGGGATTTTTTACGGCCATAGAAGGTTTTTTTCTGGGCATTTTGTCGTCTTTGAAAACAACTATTCTTGCTATGGTGTAAATATTTCTTTCTTTCAGTCTGGCAAGATATTCTTTTATATTTTTGATAGCGCCAACATACGTGCCGTTTGCTTCCGCGCTCTTTACGCCGTCTATATAAACCTCTCCTTCCATTTCTTTTATGTCGATAACCGCCGTGTTCAATTCGGTATTGTCAAAAAGATCTATTACCGCGGTCCTGTGTTTGTTAGGTCCGCTTATCCATGCGGAAAGATGGATCCCTCTGATATATTTTTCAGGTTCCGGAGCTATTTCAACGGAAACCTCCGCCGCAACCGTTTCAATAAGAGCTTCTTCTTCCTGAGGCTGCTCTAAAATTGTCGTTTTTGAAAATGACGCGATACTTGCGCATGCCGAAGTCAGAAGGATCGCAAATAAAGATGCCGCAGCAGCAATGTGTTTTAAAGTTTTTTTATTCATGATTGAAATATTGTACAGATATAAACCTTTGTTGTCAACAATATTTAGATGAACGAAAGCATGGAGACTCTTCTATTTTCCCTCTTTTTAAGAAAAAATATTGTATAATAGTTTCATGAAAAAAATGTTTTTGTCATTAATTTTTATTTTGTATGCCGTTTTGCTGTCATGGGCGGCAGGCGAGCGGTACATAGTATTTTTTGCCGAAACTTCAGATATCCCGGAAGCTGTCGCGGATAAAATACTTTTCTCAAAAAGATTTTGCATGACAATTCCCGTTACGGCAGGCAGTACTGTTCCTGCCGGCATTGAAGAGCTTGTGTCGCGCGGCAGGCTTGAGCCTTCTCTGGTTTTTGAGCCTGAACCGGTATTTCCCATTCTGGCTACAATTTACAGCGCGAGCGAAAAAAAATCCGACAGGCAGGGATTTAACGAGTTTGTAACCGGCGGAATGAACGAGTTTGAAACGGCGGTAAATAGGGAAAAGTTCGGAGTATTTTTAAATTCCGGAAACGTTTCGCATAATATATTGTATTATTTTGCGGGATTGAAGTTATCTTGGGTAAATATTGATAATATGGGAGAGCCTTTTAAGGGCGCGTATAAAATTGACGGAGTCACTACATTTTCAATATATAAAAATTTTCCTAACGCGCAGAAAGATATTATGAAATGGCTTGAAGCGCGGAAAGAAACGGTAGTCCCCGTGCTTCTTACAAAAAGGCATCTGAAAAATGCCGAGCTTATGGGATATATTATTGACTTATTTGACAGAAGCAAATATATAAAGCCTGCGGTGCCGCTGTATATATCGCTGGTTGAAAGCGAAATGATAGCCGAAAAAGAATCCGTTTCTTTTGAACTTCTTTCCGTAAGACCGGCCGTTATGACCAAACTTTATTCTGCAGTGTCGTTTATCAACGAATATAAAGATTCCGGCGATTTCCTTGGGTATTCCTATAAAAATGCGCAAAGCGAACTTGTATATTTGTGCAGTCATGATTTGTTAAAAGGCGTATCCGCCAATAAAACGGCAAGCCAGAGAATGTTTGACGCCGCATACAATAATATATTCAGGCTTTTGGGCGCGGAAGCTCCTTCCGATAAAGATTTATACGCTAAAAAACCTGCCGTAAAAGACGGTAATTTATACGCCGGTACGGAAGAAGTTATGCATACGGAAATAAATCCTACGGACGGAGGCATTTCCGCGGAAAATGACGGAATAATAAAAAATCTTACGGTCGTTTCTAAAGACGGTTCAATAAATATAACGCTTTCTTTTGAAGATGAGAAAGGCAAAGAAGAAATATCGTATATAGACATATATATAGATATGAATAATTTTGAAGGAGCCGGTTCGACTTCAATGCTTCCCGGCGCAGGCGGCTTTCTTACTCCCGATTCGGCATGGGAATATGCATTAAGGGTCGAAAAAGATAAAGTTACGCTTTACAGGCATTCCGCTGATTCGATGACGTTTTTATCGGAAATCCAGTATTCGGGGCAGTCTTTTTCGATCCCCCAAAAATACATACGCGGAAATCCTGCAAACTGGGGCTATCAGGCCGTGGCGGTAATCGAATCGGAAGGCAGATCGAAAATCGCAGACTTTTTTGTTCAAAGCTCGCAAAGCAGAGAAAGTTTCCTTTCGGTAAAACCTTTTCAGATTCCGGCGGTCAGGATAAAAAAATAAAAAAAGGCGGCAGCCCGGAAGTTCGGGATTTTAGCGGCTCCCCGCAGTTGGCGCCGTGACAGAAAAATACTTCGTCATCCTTTAAAAAAAGGGAAACATTCAGCGATAAATAAGAGGATTTTTAGAGAAACCGGATATGGATAATCAATATAATCTTAACAGTCATATTAAAAAGGAGTTTTTTGTTAAGACTCTTTTTTTTGTTTCCGCGATTTTTTTTGTTTTATTTTGCGGCTGCGCGCCGCATAAAATCAGCAGGATACCGTTAATGCACGATGAGCCGGTCATCGAACAGCCGGCCGTAAAAATAAAAAAAGCGACGATAAGTTTTGCCGGAGACTGCACTCTCGGCGGAGATAGGGAGAGGCAAGGTTATTACGGGCATTTCGATTGGTATTTCAATGAGATAGCGAAAAAAGATCATTCTTATTTTTTGTCCGGAGTTAAGGAAATTTTTGAGAAAGACGATTATACAATAGTAAATCTTGAATGTCCTCTTACCGACTTTAAAAACATCAGGGAAAAAGATCCTAAAGCAGCCAAAACGGGCAAAAAAAACGAAAAAAAACCGCCAAAAAAATCAAAACACAAATACTACAATTTTAAAGGATTGCCCGAGTACGCGATCATTCTTTCCTCAGGAAATGTCGACGCCGTAAGCATGGCCAATAATCATAGTTACGATTACGGACAGGAAGGTTATGACGAAACATTGCAAACGCTGAAAAAATTCGGCATAGATTATGCGGCTTATGACGATTATATTTTAAAAGAAATCAATGATATCAAAATAGGCGTCTTGTCTTACGCGCAGATATCGCACAAACCGGCTTCAAAAAGCGAAATAAAAACCGCCATAGACAATTTGAAAGAGCAGGGAGCGGAAGTAATAATAGTCTGCCAGCATAACGGCGTTGAAGGCTCATATTATCCGACGGAGAGCCAAAAAGAGCTGGCGCGTTTTATTATAGACAGCGGCGCCGATATTTATGTCGGACATCATCCGCACACGCTGCAGGGCATAGAACTTTATGAAGGAAAACACATACTGTATTCGCTCGGCAACTTTGTTTTCGGCGGAAATTCAAACCCTAAAGATAAGGATTCGCTGATAGCGCAGATACTGATAGAAATTGTTGAAGAAGAGAAAACGCTGGAACTTAATTTGATTCCGGTCTCCATATCTTCAATCAAAGAAAGGAACGATTACCGTCCGAAAATTCTTGAAGGCGACGAGAAAAAAAGAGTGCTGGATAAAATAAACGAGCTAAGCAAAGATTTGAATTTTGAATGGACGGAAGAAACAAATAACAAAGAATAAACGGAGCCTCTGAAAATTATCTTTGTTATCAACCCGCCGTATTTGTTATTACGGCAAAGAGAGGTCTTAGAAATGTCCAATACCATTTCTTACGTTTACGGGAACAACCTATATTTAAACATAACAAACAGATGCATGATGGCATGCCCTTACTGCATAAAACATAAATGGTCAAATGATTTCCGCGGAAACGATTTAAAACTTGACAAAGAACCTACCGTCAGGGAAGTTATTGAATCCATAGGCGACCCTAAAAAATATGACGAAATAATTTTTTGCGGTTACGGCGACGCGCTGGTAAAGCCGGAAGAAACGGCCGAAATATCAAAGTGGATAAAAGATAACGGCGGAAAAGTCAGGATAAATACGGCAGGGCTTGCAAACCGCTGCCACGGCAAAAACATTCTTCCGCTGTTTAAAGGACTTGTGGACGCGATATCCATAAGTTTAAACGGCACAAACCCAAAAGAACACAATGAACTTAACCGCCCGATGTTTCAAGAAGAATCTTTTGACGAAATAATAAAATTCGCAAAACTTGCGAAAGAGTACATTCCTACGGTAGTTATTACCGCGGTAAAACTGCCGGGGCTTGATACGTCAAAAATAGAGCAGATGGCAAAAGACGCCGGAGCGCATTTCAGGCTTCGCCCTTATTTAGATGAAAAAGAAAATTGAACTGCAAAAAATCGTCAAACTTCTTTCCGTGGCTTTAGGCATTCTTATTTTATCGAGAGTGCTTGCTTTTACGGGGCTCATGTTCATGCACGCTTACGTAGAAGCCGACGGAAAAACATACACCGTCATACCCTACAAAAATATCCCCTTAAAAACCGTTTTGCAAAAAAACGGTATTACTCTTGGAGAAACGGATTTAATTTCCAAGGACATAAATAAACCGATAAAAACTTTGAAGACGGTTAAAATCATCAGAGTAACAAAAGAAAAAAAACAGATCAACGAATCGGCGCCGTTTAGAATGACGTGGAGCAGAACTTATAATTCCAACCTGAGAAAAGTCGAACTCCAGAAAGGCGTTGAAAAGACAAGCACAAAGGACGTTATAGAAACGTATCACGACGGAATTTTTCACGGCAGGGAGGTTTTAAGAGACAGAACGATAGCAAAAAACTTCTACAGGCTCGCGCTGCTTGACAATAAAAACAAAATTGAAAAAATTTACGATTTATCAAAAGCCGAAAGAATGAAAATGGTCGCGACCGCGTACTATCCGGGCGACCCTCTTGCATGGGGCGACGGAACCGTAACTTTCCTCGGACAAAAAATGCAGCGCGGAATAGTCGCCGTTGACCCGAAAGTCATACCGCTGAAAACAAGATTATTCGTATCGGGATACGGATACGGTTATGCAGGCGACACGGGCAATCTCATAAAAGGAAACCGAGTGGATTTGGGAGTAAACAATGCGCAGGAAGAGCTTTCGTGGATGTTCCGCGACGTTGTGGTTTATATACTTGAACCTTCGGAAAAATATTGAAAACGCAGAGACATAGACCCATGGACGCATAGCTGTGCAGTCAAAACTGAACGGAATTATCCCGCAGCATAAAAAACAACAGCCGCTATATCAAATAAACATTCCGTTACCCATTACCTTTTATCCGTCTCTTGTCATCTCGGCGTAAAAAGTGTTTTTGTATTTCAACAACAGCCAAAGGAATTATTGAAAGCAGTATTACAATTATCCAGTGCGCCCAGCTTATTGGAACCAGATAAAAAATATCCGCCGCGGGTTTTATAAGCACGACGGCGAAAAGTATTCCTATTGAAAGCATCGCGCACCAAAACAAAGATTTGTTTGACATCCACCCGAGCTTAAAAATAGATTTTTTATTGCTTCTCACGTTAAATATGTGGATAACCGACGAAAAACCCAATATAAGAAATGCCATTGTCTGCCCTGTCATATGCGACGCTTCCGCGGCTGAAACTGCAATCGTAACAAATTTGCCTATATAAAAACCCGCAAGAGTTATGATCGTAAACACTGCCGC
>JGI24702J35022_10002586_pt1 | contig 10999 bp, 7 predicted proteins | sample TergutTh196P4_FD_35022 | JGI IMG/M metagenome (IMG submission 35022)
TTCAGCGAGAAAAAAAATACGACGGATAAAAAGCAGACTGAGAGAAGACAACAATACTTCCCCCTGCCGTCCCGATTTCGTGATGGTGAATGAAAAAAGTGCAAAGAAAAATAATATCTGTTTTGTAAAAAATCAAGGATTAAAAAGTGTTAAGCTTGAGTTCGGGAGCAAGCGTTCTCCGCCACGGTTTTCAAGCCGTAAGATGAAGTTATTAAGATGAATCCGGGTTTATTTCGGTTTCATTTTCATCGGTTGGATTGATTCCGTCCGGTTTGCAAAAGATCATGTAATGTTTCAGTTTACTCCAAAGATTGTGTAATGTTTCTTTGGGTCGAAGTTTCAAAATGGCTGTTATACATTTCCCTTTTTCAGTCAGTTGATTAATTGCGTGCGCAATCTGCAGCAGGGTATAATAATTCCTCAATCCGTTATAAGACTTTCGGCAGTATTTGTGTTCCGATTCATAATCCCCGCATTTCTGCGTGTTGAAGCCTTCATTTTCAATTTTCCAACGAAGACGGCCTCCGTATGCGATTGCCCGTACATTGTCCCGCTTCGGTTCAATGTTGGTAATATACTCGAAGTCGGAAACGTTTTTTTGACCGTTTTTATTTTGCGTTTCGATACATTGAATCCAATTCAAAGTATATTTTTTATGATACTCAATATCGGTTTGATACCGATATTCTTCCGTAATACGCCACCCTTTTTGCATTGTGTAATACTCTGCCGCCGGTTTCCTTAACCGGGTCAGGGTCAATTCTTCTTGTACCGTTTTCAACGAGTCGTTTTGTAAGACGAAGATAAATTTCCACCCGTTGTCTTCACAAATTTTGAAAGCGTTTTCGTAGGGATACAATCCGTCGGCAAGAATACAAACCGGCAGTCGGGGATATTGTTTTTTCAGTTTGGCCGCCAAGCGGACAAAGGCTTTCCGTTCGCAATCCTGCTTGTCGAAATCACCGACCGGATTTTCAATCCACTCACTTGCAAGGGAAAACGCATGACCGTCGCGGGTTACGAGCTTGGCTTCAAGTACGTAGTGAAAGTAAGTCGTTTTCCCGCTTTTTGATGTTTTGGTCAGGCAATGCTCACAATGCCGTTCGTCGAAACTCATCACTCCCGTCGCATCCACGGCCACCAAGTAATACTCATCCAATAAACGATATTCTCGTAACCACTTTTGTTCAAACAAATTGCTCATCAAATTCATTTTCACTTGTTCCAAATCCCCGTTGGGAAGTTTGCGCAACACGTCGTGTACCGCATCTTGATGCGGCAATTCCATTCCGAACATTTGCCTGTAACGTTCGCTGAAATAACCATCCGATCGATTGTTGTTAAGTTGATTGCGTGAACCTTCCTTGAAAAGGAAGAGACTCAATCCACCCGTCATAATCTCTTCGATTCCGTATTGCCTGCCTTGCGGTTTACGGGGGTCGGGCAAGCGGGAAAAGAAGGATAACATTTTCGAAAAACGATGCTTAATCGTTTTCACAAGACTGCCTGCTATCCGGCGGCATTCTGTTTCTGTTTGTGTTATTTTTTCCTGTTCTTTCTATACCCCCCTCTTTCTCTTTTTGGGGTAAATCAAAGGTACCCACTGCTGGAAAAAAATTTTTACTTACATCTTTTTTGTCATTTTTTCTTGTATTTTATTGTTTCGTTCTTGTTTGTCTCATTTATTGTTTGTAGTTTTGCCAAATATATTACTAATTTTTTACTATGAGTTTTTAGATTTAATAATTAAATAACTAATAAAAAGGCGTTTGTCTTATTCTTGCTTTAGAAACTTCTACAATTTCATAAAGTAACACAAGGATATGAAGTCCAAACGCCCGCGCTGTTTATCGGCGTGGGCTTCTTTATTTGTGTTACTAAGGTAGTAGAAGACCTCTAAAGCGAATATAGAACATAGTCCCACGCTTTTTTTATTGCATAAATCTGTTTGCAATGATAAACGATGATTTCCATATCGGAAGAATTATCAAAAGAATAGCCTCTCAAAAAAACATTTCGTCCGTGAAATTAATTGAAGCAATCCACCGCTATCAAAACAATGCCGACAAAATCTACAAATTGGAAGATATGGATGTGGAAGATGTGATACAAATCTCTTATATGCTGAAATACAACATACTTGAGTGGCTTTCTAAAAAATACTTGTCACATCTTCCAAACCTAAGAACAGGATTAGAGCAAAAAATCTATTCCTTAACTTTAGATATGCGAACTAAAAAGTTCACTATTACCAAAAATACAGAGAACTGTAATTTTTTGAAGGAAGTACATTTTGGAGACCATATCAGAAAAATGGCTGAAAAAAATGGATGGAGTTCAAAATATTTGGAAATGAAATTAAACTACGCTCAAAGTACAATAAGTGATTTATTCAATAGAAAAAGCCTAAAAGTAAAAAAACTGTTTCGGATTTCAGGTTTGTTACGATATAATTTGGTTGAAGATGTATATCTTTCTAAGATGTGTATTGTCCCTTATCATCATTTCGATGAATGTATGATAACCCTGACTGACCAACAAATTTGCATCACAAATCCTAATGACAGTAACTTTTTGATGATATATCGCCATCAAGGCGATGAATAACGGCAAACAGCGCCGTAAAATAATCAATATGGAATCGTACAAAAACCGATACGTTGTGTCATTGCGGGCGGAGCGGAGCGAAAACGCGCAATCCCCTGAAACAACAGCTTTTTTCATGGGATGGCGGGTCAAGTCCGCCATGACAGAGCTTTTGCGGCAGCTTCGATTATCAAAATAATTACGGTTTTTCACCGGATAATATACGAGAGATAATGATATCGGAAAGAAACAGGTTTTTTATCTTTGCGAAGTTTTACTAATCATTATTGTCAAATTTAAACTATCAGAAAAATGAAAACTTTAGGAAAAATTAAATTAAATCAATTCAGTAAAAATGAATTAGACCAACGTAAGTTGAATGCCTTAAAAGGGGGATGCGATTGTTCTGGCAAGGAAAGTTGTGATTGTGGTGGAGCTTGTAACTGGGATCAAGAATACGCTGCTATCTACAGCTATTATAGCGATAAAAGCGACCCTGATAGTTACTGGGTATATGATTATTAATAATGCTACTCTGATTTGATCATCAGGGGGTTGTCTATAAAAATTTGTGAAACGTGTTATTTACACAAGAAATAGGAACCGATAATATCGTTATCGGTTGCCATTGTTAACAATAACTAATCAATCATGATACAATCTTTTATTCATAAATCTAATAATAATAATTTATACATATATAATGATCAACACAGGTTATCTATATTAGTTCACCCAGAATTGGAGAAAGCTTCTGAAAAATCAACAGATACCGATCCGTATTATTTAAACAAGTATGCGTATTTAAGGGATCACGGTTTCTTCGCAAAACCAAAACTTGCCGATTTTACAACTTTAAAAGAGTCAATAGTAAGAGAGAATATCATTCATGCCAAACAAATTGTATTTGAAGCGACCGATGCTTGTAATCTAAATTGTAGGTATTGTGCGTTAGGAGAAAACTATGAGGGACATGATGAAAGGACTGGCAAAAAAATAAATACCCGTTTTGCAATCCATTTTCTGAAATATATATTTAATCTTAAACCTAAGGATAAAAACAACAAATTTTTTATTAGTTTTTATGGCGGCGAAGCGCTTTTAAACATGAATTTTATCAAACGAATTGTTGAAGTAGCCAATCAATTAAACATTGAAAAAAAATTGGAACTTGTGTATTCCATGACAACCAATGCTACGCTACTACATAAACACATTGATTTTTTATCTGTAAATAAGTTCAGTTTATTGGTCAGTTTGGATGGAAACGAAGAAAATCACAGTTACCGGGTTTACCGTAAAAATAAAAAAAATTCTTTTCAAAAAGTAATTGAGAATTTGGATAAAATCCAATGGGATTATCCCGAATATTTTACAACTCACGTAAATTTTAATGCCGTTTTGCACAATCGGAATTCAGTAAAGGAAATTTACGAGTTTATTTATACAAGGTATCATAAAATTCCAAGAATAGCAGAATTAAACAAGAGGGATATAAGATCCAATAATAAAGAATTGCTTGAAAGCATGTTTCATAGCAAAAGTAAAAGTGAAGCAGATTACCAAAAGGAAAATTCAGATTTGTCTCGTATAACACATGGTAAATTATCGTCATATAGAGAATTAACCGGATTTTTGAAATATATTTCTATAAATTATTATGTCTCAAATGTTAACTCCTTGTTACCTACAGAGGAAAAACATTTACCAACAGGCACTTGTACCCCTTTTTCCAAAAAAATATTTTTAACGAATCGTAATAAATTGTTGCCCTGCGAGAGAGTTAATTATAAGTATTCGATGGGAAAAGTAAATAATAATGTAGAGATTGATATTCCGGAAATTACGCGACAATACAATTTTTACTATGATCATATCAAAAAATTTTGCCAACATTGTTATGCTTACCGGTTTTGTGGAACATGCCTATTTCAGATAAACAATATAGACAATGTGGACAAAGAGGAATTTGTTTGTGATAATTTCCAAGATCAAAATGCTTTTAAACATAAATTGCATCGTATTTTTTCTTTTCTTGAAAAATACCCGAACGATTTTTCTCAAATAGTAGAAAATGTAATACTTGAATGATGTCCATGCAAACTTCAATTGAATATTGGTTCGCCATTGAACCTTACGTATTTGTTGGAATAGCCAACCAATGTGTTTTATTGTATAATACCCTTGATGGAGCAACAATTGAATCAGATAAGATTGAGGTTATTGAATTGTTGCAAGAAACGCTGAAAGAAGAAAACTGTGGTGTTGTTTTATTAACTAATGAGCGGTATAAACAAAAAAATATTAACGGTTTTATCCGTGAACTTCGTTACAACTATATGGGAGATGTGATTGACGTTACTTTATCAAAAGGTAAACCCGTTCAACTATTACCCTATTTCAATTTTCCAGATAAGCATGAAATATACAAAAAACATAATTTTTCCTCCCTCAAAAATGTATTGGAAAAACTATCCGAAATCAATATATATATTGATACCACAACTAACTTAACAAAGCTGATCCCTTTCTTGTTATCAATTCCTGGAAGCCCGACATTTAACATTATTGGAAATATTGAGTCGGTGGAGAATTATCTCGAACTACTATCTTTTTTTGACCGTCATCCTTCGCCGAAAAACATCGTATGTTCTTACAAAGACTTAATCGCCTTACAGCCGGATTTTGAGAATAATTTTTCATACAGAGTATCCATCAATTTTCCGATAGACGAGCAATCATGGAACCGTTCAAGGGAAATACTGCTCAATCAGACATTGCCGATTGAAACTATTTTTGACGTATCATCCAATGAAGATTGTCAACAAGTGGAGCGCTTTGTCAAGCAGTTCAAAATTGAAAAATACCGGATAAATCCTGTATATACAGGGGATAATATCCGGTTTTTTGAAGAAAATGTTTTTCTCACAAAAGAAGATATTTTATCCACACCCATGACTATAAAAGATTTTTTCTCCCGCCAGGCGATGAATATTTACGACTTTGGAAAAATCAATATCCTGCCCAATGGCGATGCTTACGCCAATGTCAACCATCCGGCGCTGGGAAATATATATACTGACAATATTTATGAAATCGTACACAAAGAAATTGATGAAGGCATATCATGGTTTCGTATTCGCAACGAGGCGCCATGCAATGATTGTGTTTATCAATGGCTTTGCCCACCCCCATCGAATTATGAGATACAGATAGGGCGGCCCAATCTTTGCCACGTGAAAAAATAACTGTGGTTCGACTTCGCTCACCAACCTAATAACGGAGTAACTGAATGTTTGTTGTTATTGCGGGTATCGCGAAGCGAAAACTCGTAATCCTCAGATTAATTGAACAGCAAAAAAAGAGTAGAAATAATGTTTATCTTTGCATCTGTTAAATCTTAGGTAAAAACTAAAAAAACTAATCGTTATGGTACAGTATAATAATTTAGAAAGCGTAATGGACCTTGAGACCATTTCAAAAAACGGAAGAAGTCGGATGAATAGAGGAAACTTCTTAATATTCTTTTTTGTAGCGGCAGTGTTCCTGTTTTTTACGACGAGTTTTGTTGACAACCCGAATAAATGGAAGATTGGTAAAAGCACAATCAATTCTTCTGTTTTTGAACTCCATGCCGGACAATCGGCTATCTACGATGGAAATATCAACAGAGGGAATTTCAAAAACTTCGACTTCAAAGCCCGGATTACTCACTCCGAAGGGGCAAAAGCGAGCCTTTGCTTTCACTCAGACGCAGCGCTGAAGAAGGGATATTCAATCCTTATTGGAAATCCAATAGACGACCGGCGCCGCAGTGGTTCGCTTGCATTCGTCCGTAATCTTTATAAACCCGTCCCGGCTTCATTCGACCTTGAAGTCAAGGTTGAAGGTAAACGCATCGTCGTAATGATTGATGGCTGGAAGGTTGTAGACTATCTCGAACCTACCGCTCCTTTCCGTACGACAACGAATGCGAAGCAGTTACTGTCTAACGGATTGATAGGTTTCCGTGTTGAGATCGGAACACTCAATGTGGATAGTGTCAACATTACTCTAATAGACAACAACTTGCCAAACTACCCTGACGGCAGATCGCCAATCAACGAGCGGGACGATGCTCTGATTCGTCTGCAGCAGCGAAATTTTCCTGTGATTGACTACCACGTACACTGGCCTGTGTCTTTAGGTTTGGGTGCGGCAATTGAAAGATCGCTTGCCGACGGATATGAGTTCGGCATTGCATCCAATTGCGGCGTTGGCTTCCCAACAACAAGCGACGAACAAATAAAGGCGCGTTTCGAAAATGCTTTCACATTGCCACAACTATTCTATGCCATGCAAGGCGAAGGTCGCGAATGGCCCAAGCTTTTTTCGAAGGAAGCTCGCGAGATGTTCGATTATGTTTTCACCGACGCACTGACTTTCGATGACCACAAGGGACGTCGCACACATCTTTGGATTGATCCGGAGGTCATTATCGACATTCCAGAACAGGAATATATGGACATGATCATGGATCGTACGCTCAAGATAATCAACGAGGAGCCGATTGATTTTTTAGCCAGTCCCACCCGGCTTTCCACTGCAATGATGAAAGATTACGATAAGTACTGGACTGATGCGCGTGTCGCACAATTAATAAAGGCGCTAAAGGATAATAACGTCGCCCTTGAGATTAACGCAGTTACCAAAGTTCCGTCTGCAAAGATTATCAAAGCGGCAAAGGCTGCCGGCATCAAATTTACATTGGGCACTAACAACGCCGGCGTTCAAGAATTAGACCGGCTCGCGTACTCGCTCCGTATGGTAGAGGAGTGCGGCTTGACCATCGACGATATGTGGTTCCCGAAAGCCAAAGAACGATACAGTAAAAAAGGTAAAAATGAAGAAGCGATTGTCACCACAAACCTTAATCAATCGGAAAAAGTTGAAATTCCTTCGTATATTATTGATAAAAATGGAGATATAGTCAATACGGTTATTGGTGAAGACAATATAATAACCCGTGGAAAGGGTGTTTCTCAAGAACTGTTGACTAAATATCAAGAAATAGTAAGCAAATATTTAGAAAAATCTTCAACAGGAAAACCGGGTGAAAGCGACAAATTTTATTGGAAATCAGACTATTTATCTGTGGAAGATTGGAGCCGGTTGTATGTTATTTATGTTCAAATGACCTATAATCAACAAAAAGAACAGATGATAAGTTTTTTAGGGCCACCACCTGTTCTTAGCAAGGCTTATCCTCCACATCAAAATTTGTATGATTTATGGATGGAAGACAAAAAATGTAACATTTGGATTGATGGTGAAAAAATAGATAATAGCGCTTTAAATTCTTACAAAACAACTGATTTTGTCATATACTTTACGAGCAGTTTGCGCAGAAGCGGCGGAAAAACAGGTGAATATCGGGTGGATTTGTGGACAGAAACCGGTCACAAAAAATTTAGTGAACAATTTTTTGAACAACCTGTTTCAATAGATAAATTGTTAGAAATAGAACCGAAAATAATATTTTTGGTGGAAAAAGACGACAACAAACCCATCACCCTTTATTCAGATACTGAACCTCAAATCGAATGGGTGATGATTAAGGTTACGAGTATTTCTGAAAGTGGTATGACTAGTACTGTATCTTCTAATGCACCTGCACCGTCAACTTATCATCCCAAAAATAGTGATTAATGGTTAGTGGTTAATGAATAATCGAACAGAAATAGAACAAAACTTGCGACAAATTGCCGATATGCTTTTGCTTAACGGGACATTAACCGAATGTCCGGGATTGGTGCATGGCAAAACGGGAATAGCGGTTTTCTTTTTTCATTATGCTCAATATACAGGAAATATGCTGTTTGCTGATTATGCAATGGATTTGATTGATGAAACCTTGAGTCAAATACATGTCAACAGTCCGGCGGATTATGAACGGGGGATAGCGGGAATCGGGGTTGGGATAGATTACCTGATCCGGAATAACTTTTTAAATGTGGAAGATGACATTTGCGAGGATTTTGATCAACGAATGGTTCGCGCCGTACTATACGACCCCTGGTTGAATTTCAGCCAATACGATGGATTAACCGGTTATGGACGCTATTGGATGACACGATTGCGTTATCAAGCACCATCTGTGCAGGCGCAGAAATGTCTATTACGCATAATTGCGTTAATTGAAGAAAGATTACCAAATATCTCTGAAAAGGAGCAAACCGATGTGTATTGTTTCCTGCATGATTTGAAAGAAATACCAGATTTTACCAGTTGTACCGGACTTTTGGAACAATGCCGGAAGAAATGGGATTCACAATCGCCAGATGGTATCCGGAGTTTTTCCCGGTTGGGCGATTCTGCTGCCGGCAACATCCTGCGCACCTATCAACGCAACCGGTATTTCAACGACGCCTTACAGGGTGAAATTGAAAATGAATTGAAACAGATAACTGATTTGGATATGGAAAAACCGCCTGTCGGCACAGGGCTTCTTAACGGGTATGCAGGTGAAGGTATGTTACGACTAACAGCGTTTGATCAAACGAATATGTCATGGATGAATCTTCTTTAAAAACAAAAGATAATAGACTAAAAGAAGATAGACAAAGACGTCTTTTTGTCTATTTCTGTCTTCTTAATTCTTCAAATCTAATATCTAAAAAAAAATGAATCTCTATATTTTCAACCAAACCCGCCGCGGTACTGTATTTGGCGTCGGAACTTATATCCGCGAACTGACTGCTGCGCTGAAAGACAGTAATATTAATATATGTGTGGTCAACTTAGCTTCTGACAAGCCACAAATACAAACAGAGGAAATTGACGGTGTCAAACATTGGTATTTTCCTTTAATCATAGCGGATCAACGAACAAAAAGCGAAAAAGAACAATGGGAGCTATATTACCGTAATATTGTTTATTTGCTTCGATTGCATATTGATGACAAAAAAGACTTGCTATTCCATTTAAATTTTTTCGAAAGCGGAAAATTAGCCGAAGAGTTGAAGAGCGCTTTCGATTGCAGCGTGGTTGCAGTCGCCCATTTTTCCGGCTGGGGCTTAACTGTTTTTGACAATCTGGAACGATTGCGAAATATTCTAGAAGAAGAACATCCGGACAGTTTAGGGGAAAACCTGAAAAAATCGTTTGAAGAAGAAAAAACCTATTATACGAAAGCAGACCGTGTTATTTGTTTGTCGAACTACATGAAAGACATTTTGTGCCGGGATTATGAAATAAAAGCAAACAAAATTACTGTTATCCCCAACGGGTTGAGTGATTCTTTTTCCTATACTTCTCAGGGAATTGCGGGTCAAGCCCGCAATGACAGGAAAAATCTGCGTTCCAAATGGAATATGTCACTTGAGGAAAAAATAATCCTTTTCGCCGGTCGCATTGACGATGTTAAGGGAGTAAGTTATTTAATTAAGGCTTTTCGCGAAGTGTTGAAAAAGATACCGGGTTGCCGCCTGATTATAGCCGGCAGCGGCAATTATGATAATTACTTTAAGGAAGCTAAAGATATTTGCACAAAAATAACTTTCACAGGATTGTTGGAAAAGGAAGAACTGCACGAAATCTATCAAATAGCAGATATAGGCGTTACACCCTCATTATTCGAGCCATTCGGATATGTTGCCGTTGAGATGATGATGCACGGATTACCAATTGTAGCTACTGCAACTTCGGGATTGAACGAAGTGGTAGATGATACTTGCGGGTTGAAAGTACAATTAATAATTGACAATGGAGAATTGACAATGGACAGTTTGTTATTGTCGGAAAAGATTGTATACCTGCTGCAACATCCCTTAATAGCCAAACAGATGGGACAAAACGGACGGAAGAAGTACCTTGAAAACTATTCTTCAGAAGTATTTCGCATGAATATGCTGCAAGTGTATAAATCAGAATGTCAGCGCCGTAACAACCGGATTAAAACGCTCATTGTAACAGGGCAGAACAGCCATAATTGGGAAATCAGTCATTTTGCTATAAAGCAGATTCTTGAGAATTCCGGACTTTTTACGGTTGACATTGCCGTATCGCCGAAAGCAAGAGAAAACATGTCAAATTTCAAACCTGATTTTGCATCTTATCAATTAGTTGTACTTGATTATTGCGGCGATCGATGGCCGGAAGAAACAGACCGGTCTTTTCTAAATTTTGTTGAAAACGGAGGAGGTGTGGTGGTCTATCATGCAGCGAATAATGCTTTCAGGCATTGGAAGGAGTATAATCAAATAATAGGTTTCGGAGGATGGGAAAACCGCGATGAAACGGATGGTCCTTATATTTATATGAAAGAAGGCAATCTTGTATATGATAAGGAATCTCCCGGACACGGCGGCTCGCATGGTTCCCGTCATGAGTTCACGCTTCATCGCTGCAATCCGGATCATCCGGTAACAAAAGG
>JGI24702J35022_10002587_pt1 | contig 10998 bp, 11 predicted proteins | sample TergutTh196P4_FD_35022 | JGI IMG/M metagenome (IMG submission 35022)
TGTATCGTTCCGCTTTCCGACCAATCTTTGAGAAGAATATCGGTTAAGGTCATCAAATTTCCAAACTCGGTGTGTTCCAATTCTTTACTTAAATAGGTGGGACACCAGTCGCGACCGTTTTTCATCTTTCCTGCCAAAAAATCATTAATATCCAAACTTTGCGACAACTCTTTTTCGGTAATGGAGGCTAATAACAGAATCGTTTCTACATAAAGCGGAGGCAATTCGTGCAGTGGGGCTTCACGTTCCCGTCCAATAATGACCAACATAGAGGTATCTGCCAATGCACCGAGAATGAGGTCGGCATCCAAAGTAAACTGCCGAATATCTCCTATGTGGTCTGTTATATCTGCTTTTTTAGGAAGTGCCCACGCCACAAAACCGGGCAACTTGCTAAAATAAACTCCACAATTTTTGTTTTCAAAAATGGAAGAAACCGTATATATCGTATTCGTATCCGATAATTGAATAAACTGCTCAAACTCTTTCAAAAACCATTCATTAAATTCATATAAAGAGATTTGATAATCTAAATTTTCTTCCGAAAAAAACACACGTTTATTTTCCACCGGTAAAGTCATANATACCGGTTTATAATCAGACAGATATAGTTCTTTNGATAAATTTTTNATGANATTTTGCACATTTTCNTCGGTGGCGTTTACCATAGAGATTAAAATATCGGTAACAAAACCATCNTATCCGTAAGGGTGGTTTTTGGTTTCTACCGCATGAGTAAATTTTGCAAGGATTGATTGAATGGAATCTATTTCAAAATAGGGCGGAGGTTCGGAAATTACTATAAGTCGGCTGCTATCTGAGAAAGTAGCCACACCAATAGTTTGATATTGAAAGCGAAAGTTGTTTCTAAAGTCATCATAAATAGAATCTTTTTGAGTAAAAACTACACAACTTTCAAAAGTTCTGTTTTGATTGGGAATAAATTCTGTTTTCATTATTTGTGCGGTTTGTTTGCGTACGGTTTCTATCACTTTTTCGTTAGAGAATACAATAATTCCCAAAACAGTAATGAAAAACAGCGGAATAAAGATGTAATAAAGTTTTTTAGAGGTCATAAATTTTACTACTAATATTTTGTTAAAGAAAAATATAGAAGTTTTTGCATTTTATTCATTATTTTTTAGAAAGTTAGATTAGATTTAGTTTGGTTAGTTTTTTCATATTTTTTTTCAACTACAAAAATATTATTTTTTTTCAATCACCCTAAGGTGCTTATGATGCATTCAATTGTATTCTATTTTTTCTTTGTTTACAAACACATCAAAAGAAAAAAAACCACACATTATTAACGAGATTAACTTGGAATGAAGATATTTTGAGGGGAAAAAAGTAGTTCCCCAAAAAACTGGTTTATCTCTTCAAGGTTAAAATTATTTTAAAGTGTTAAAAAAAATAAAACAAAAAATCCACGTTAAATAAAAACATTATTGTATAAAAAAAGATTTAACCCCAATAAACCAGCAAAAGAATATGAACTATAATATCTTAATCATCGGTCGCGGAGGGCGCGAACATGCCATAGCTTGGAAAACAGCACAATCGAAATTAGTTGCTAAAATTTTTGTAGCACCAGGAAACGATGGCATTGCCGAATCTTTTGAATGTGTTAATATTAACGAAACAAATACAGAAAAACTGATTAAATTTGTCAAAGGAAACAACATTCATCTCACAATAGTTGGTCCGGAAGTACCTCTCATGAACGGTATTGAGGATGAGTTTAAAAAACATAATCTTAAAATTTTTGGTCCTTCTAAGGCAGCGGCGCAAATTGAGGGCAGTAAACAGTTTGCCAAAGAATTGATGCACAAAAACAATATTCCTACTGCCACTTTCGAAGTGTTTGATAATTATGATTGTGCAAAACGATATCTGTATGAAAAAGGCGCGCCTATTGTAATCAAATACGATGGATTGGCAGCAGGAAAAGGTGTAGTAGTAGCCATGACTATGACGGAAGCCGACTATGCTTTGCAAGATATGTTGCTTAATGGCAAATTTGGCAAAGGAAAAATAGTGATAGAAGAGTTTCTGTCCGGACCAGAATTTTCCTTGATGGCATTTGTTCACGGAGAAACAGTGTTGCCGCTATCCATTGCCCAGGATCACAAACGTGCTTATGATAAGGACCAAGGACCTAACACTGGCGGTATGGGAGCCTATACTCCTGTCCCCATAATTCCTCAAACTGTTGTAGAAGAAGCTGTGGACAATATTATGAAACCAACTGCCAAAGCAATGGTAGAAAACGGAACGCCATTTACAGGAATTTTATACGGTGGACTAATCCTGACAAAAGAGGGAGCCAAAGTGATTGAATTTAATGCCCGTTTTGGTGACCCCGAAACCGAAGTCGTGTTGCCCAAAATGAAAAGCGATTTGATAGAGATAATTCTTTCATTGCTTGAAGGTAAAGAACCTCAAATTGAGTGGCACGAAAATGCGTTTTTAGGTGTGGTATTAGCCTCAAAAGGATACCCCGATACGTTTGAAAAAGGAATTGAAATTAAAAGAATTGAAACAGAAAGCAGAAAGCAGAAGGCAGTAAGTAGAAATGAAGCCTTATTATCAAAAAGTACCGATAGTAGTAGAATATTTCATTGCGGCACTGCCAAAATAGAAAGCAAATGGGTAAATAATGGCGGACGCGTACTCATTGTGGTAGGCGAGGGCAAAACACTTGTTGACGCACGACAAAAAGCTTATGAGGCTGTCGAAAAGATTGATTGCAAGAATTTATTTTACAGAACGGATATTGGATATCAATCCTGCTGCGCAGATATTTCCTTAATCACCGCATTAAACAGCAATTTTCCCATCAATTCATAACCTGTTTTGGTGAAATGCACTCTGTCGTTTTGGGCTAATTTTGCTACGCGCCATTTTTCCATAGATTGCAACCCGCCCATGATTTCAAATTGATCGAAAACTGCACCACCCACTTCATCTGCCAACTCGTACATTATTTTCCTCACTTTTAATGCGTTTTTATTTACATGATATTTTTTTCCAATTTTTTTGTAACTGTCATTATTAGTTATGAATATAAAAAAACAGTTTGGATTTACTTTTTTAAACTGTTGAACCAAAGTTAAATAATTCTCTTTAAAAACAGAAGGATTATAATCGGCTTCACTTGCATCGTTAATTCCTAATCCAAAAATAACCATGTCGGGGGATAGTAGCGGTATCTCTTCTTCAAAATATTCGCAGCGCAAGAATGCGTCCACGCTGGCTCCGTTGACTCCAATAGCATGGTAAGTAATACCGGAATTTTCATTTTCCAACATTATTCCTGTAATGATAAAAGAAGCGCTGTCTTTATTTACAAAAGAAAAAGAAAAAGAATCAGTAGCAGAAATATTTTCATAAATAAATTGACGTTTTCCTGGAACTGTTTTTGTGGGTATAATACTTATAGAATCAATCCAAAGTATTGGAAGATTTTCAGAATCTTCTGTTGCATAACCTAACAATGTGATTTTTGTAGTGTTAATTTTTGTTAAAGAATCATAAAAAATGATCTTCACTTCTGCTAAAGAATCTAAAGTATAAACGGCAATACCTGCAATTCCAAGAGGATATAAATGCTCAGGATACACATTTCTGATTAACCCGAATCTGCCTGTTGATCTGGTTCTAAAATTTGTTGGATTGTTGCATTTCGGCGCTGCCGCATAAGGGAAAATGAGTCCTCTGCTTGCGGTCAAATCGGGAAAAGCCTTTTGCAGTTCCTGTCTCACGGTATTTGGAAATGTTCCGGCTTGCACGTGCGAACCGCCAATATGAACTATATTAATATTACCACTATTAAGGGTAACAACCGAATCTAATTTTGATACAAAATAATCTAAATAATAACTATTTTTTGCCACATACAGAGTGTCGGCATCGTAATTGATAAAATTATAATTCTCTATTGGTGTCTTTTGCGGTTGCGCAAAAACACTGCTCCACAAAGTGTACAATGCAAGTTGCAAGTAAAAAAGCGGGGAAAAATAAGTTTTCAACTATTTAAGTCTATTATTTTCGTCAGGAAAAATAATCCAGGGTTTAAAAGTTTTAGCCTCGTCAAAATTCATAGAAGCGTAAGAGATAACTACCACAGGGTCTCCAACATACACTTTTCGCGCGGCAGGTCCGTTTAAGCAAATAATTCCGGAATCTTTTTCTCCTTTTATCACGTAAGTTTCGATTCTTTCTCCATTATTCAAATTGAGGACGTGAACTTTTTCATTTTCGATTAAATGTGCCGCATTCATCAAAGTTTCGTCAACTGTAATACTTCCTACGTAATACAGGTTGGCTTCAGTAACAGTTACTTGATGAATTTTAGATTTTACTACTTCAATATTCATGCAGGTAAAAATTATTTGAATCGAATCATATCTATGAGGCGTACATCTCCAATAACAAAAGCGACGCATGCCACTATGCTTTTTGCATCTTCCAATGAATCAACCGGTTTTAAAGTAACGGCATCAACAATAGAGAAATAGTCTAACTTTATGGGTTCGAATTTTTTTATTTCGCCCATCACAAACTCGTTAATTTTTTCGGTAGATGTAGTGCCCAGCGCTTTAGATTTATTAATGATGCCGTAAACTTTTGAGGCGATATTTCGTTTAGCAAAAGAGAGTAGTTGATTGCGGGAGCTCATTGCCAATCCTGTAGATTCTCTAATTACGGGACAGGAAACGATAGCAATATCTGTTTTGGTTTCTTTAACTAATTGGCGAATAATGGCTAACTGTTGAAAATCTTTTTCTCCAAAATAGGCTCGGTTAGGTTGCACATAATCGAAAAGTCGTTTTACAATGGTAGCCACTCCGTTAAAATGTCCGGGACGTGAAGCGCCTTCCATCATATTTTCCAATTCTCCAAAATTATATTGTTCTGTAGGTTCGGTTGGAAAGATTTCTTTCACCGATGGCGCAAAAACTATGTCGGTAAAACTTTCAATGAGCAACAAATCTTTCTCTAAATCGCGGGGGTATTTTTCCAAATCATTTGGATCATCAAACTGCAACGGGTTCACAAAAATGGTAACCACAACCACTTGATTTTCGCTTTTCGCTTTCTTAATCAATGAGATATGACCCTCGTGCAACGCTCCCATAGTAGGAACTAATCCGATAGTTTTACCATTACTTTTTATCCTGAACAGGACTTCTTTTAGCTTTTCAATTGTTTCAATTAATATCATACTTACATTTTTTCAAACGGTTTGCAAAATAATATGATTTTTTTAATTTATTGTTTTCATAAACATTTTTTTTGACAATTCTCGATTCTTTAAGAAAAACCATTATTCGTTATCCATTTGTAAACTTTATCATTTCTTCTTACCAATTCATTAATGAGAATAGAGCAGTATTCCCCTTTAACAGCCTTATTTACTTTTTCAAGTTCAACTCTTATTTCATCTACATTTACGTCAATAATCCCTGTAGTGGTTCCGAAAATCATTATCTCATCTCCTATCAAAATTTCGTTAGTTTCAACTAGTATTTCTGCAACTTTGAGGTTTGAGAAATAATTGGTTACTTTTCCTACATATTGTTTTGTTTTTGTGGCTTGCGATCCGTAGTCTTGTGTCCATTCGCCCATTTTTTGTCCTAAATAGTATCCATCCCAAAAATCTCGGTTATAAACGCTACGTAGTTGGTTTGTCCATTTTTCAATTTTTTCTTTTGTATAATTTTGGTTTTGAATAGCTTCTACCGCTTCGTGGTAACATTTTGTTACCATTTTTACATATTCAGGTGAGCGGCCGCGTCCTTCAATTTTCAACACGGTTACTCCTGCATCTAAAATTTTATTTAGAAAACCGATGGTACACAAATCTTTAGGTGACATGATGTATTGATTTTCAATTTCTAATTCAATTTCAGACTCCACATCTTTTACAATATAACCTCGTCGACAGGGTTGCAAACATGCGCCGCGATTTGCCGAGTAATTGAAATTATCTAAACTGATGTAGCACTTTCCTGAAACTGCCATACATAAAGCGCCATGTATAAACATCTCTATTCTAACTAACTCGCCTTTTGGTCCGCAAATATTTTCTTTTTGAATCTGTTTCACAATTTGCGCCACATCTTTCAATTCAGTTTCTCTTGCCATCACTATTACATCGGCAAATTGTGCATAAAATTTTACGGCTTCAAAATTCGTAATATTACACTGAGTAGAAATATGGATTTCCACGCCAATCTTTTTACAATAGTTCATCACTGCCATATCAGAGGCGATAATAGCAGAAACGCCGCATCTTTTTGCAGCATCCAACAAGGCAAACATCTCAGTCATTTCATGATTGTAAACAACCGTATTTACTGTCAGGTAAGATAAAACATTGTAATCTTTACAAATTTTTGCGATCTTTTCAAGGTCTTCTAAAGTAAAGTTTGCAGAAGAACGGGCGCGCATATTCATGTTCCCCACACCAAAATAAACAGAGCCTGCGCCCGACTGTATCGCTGCCATCAAAGCCTCATAAGAACCTGCCGGCGACATAATTTCTATTTTTGAATTTTCTTTTTTCATCATAATTTTTTTTTTATCAGTTTACATTAAATAGAAATTGGCAGTTTATTTTAATGCATAAATTTTTCCAGTTCTTTGAGCATTAAATCTACTCTAAAATCGGTGGGAAAACAACGACAATCTTCAAGTTCTTTTGCTTCTAAAAACATTTTATAGGAGGTGGTAAAATCTTCCTTAATACATAATCCCAACGCCTGAAGCACCAGTGTATCGTATTTTTCTTTTAATTCTTTGGGAGAGAACTTCGGCATTTTTTCTTCCAAATCTACGGTTGTATTTTCTTCCAATGCTTGCGAAACAACTACTTCACTGGTGATACCGACGGGTATTGCAACATTTTCAACTACTGTATCTTTCGGTATAGTTGCGTGAAGGGAATATGGAATTTTTTCATTGTTTGAAAGCTCCTTTTGTTCTACTATTGGCTCTAATTTTTCTACTGTTTTTCTTGCTTTCGGTTCAAAATTTTTTAAGTGGGGATTGTTTTCTAAATACTCTTGCGCATATTGATAAAATTTTTCTGAAATAGACAGAATTCCTCTTTGTTCTGCCACTTTGGCAATTGTCAAATATGACTCATAAATTCCCGTTTTTGAACTTAATACACCGCGGTAATAATCATCATTACAATAAGAAGTAGGCAAATTTTGACAAAATTTTTCAAGAATTTCAAATAGTTCTAAGGCTTCTGCGGCATACTCCATTGTAAGTAATGAGTCTCCTGTATGGTACAATTTTTCATAAAACCTGTCCGTAAATTCAATTGCCTCTTTTTCTTGCTCAGCATCTAATTGGGTATCATAATAAAGTGTATTTAATAACGACAAACTCTCTTTGAAAAGATTTTTTGATAATAATTTGTTTAATTTTAACAAAATAGCATTCGAAAAAGTGGCGTGATACTGTAAGGAGCGTTGTAAAAAATAATCACCATCATCTTCATTTCTAAGTTGATATTCATACAGCGCTTTTTCATAAAACAGGAGATAAACATTATCATTTAACACTATTAATGAATCGTACTTCCTTACAATGCTGTTATTAATTTCATCATATCTATCAATAAGTTCACTAAATGTAATGGTTTTACATTCAGAAAAATAAGGGATAACTTCTTTTCTAAATTGTGCAAGTTCTTTGATAATATCCTGAGTGAGTAAATAATGCAGCGGAATATAATCGGGATCTTGAAGATTCAAATTTGCCACTTGTTTTTCTTTTGCTTCTAAAAATAATGCAACTTTATCACAATCAGCATTTTGAGAAAATACTAAAGAACAATAAAAGAAAAAAGAAATAAGAAATAAACTACTATGTTTCAAAGAGAAAAATTAAAGATTTAATAACAATTCATCTATGGTATTAAGTAGTTTTTCTCTACTTAAAAATCCTACAGTAGTTTTTACTTCTGTATGAATTTTAAAGTATAGAATCATGGGGATACTTGTTACATTAAAAGCATCTCTGACAGCAAATGCTTTGTCAACATTAAGTTTATAAAAAATCACTTTTCCTTGATATTCTGAGGCTAATTCATTCAATACTTGGGATTGATAGACGCAGGGTTTACACCAGCCCGCATAAAGCTCCACAATACAGGGAGTGCGTCCTAAATATTGAAATCCTTTAGAATTATCAATGGTTGTGATTTTTTCAATAAAATCTTTTTCGGTAAGAATAATCACTTTTCCAGAAAGGTCTTCCTCAATTCTTTGTGTCGTCAAACATGGTGCCCTTAATAACGTATAATCATCTGTTGTGGAAGTTACTGGAATTTCATCTTCACTAATAGAATTTTTGAAATTACGGCATGAAAATGATATTGCTATTATAAATAATAATACAACGACATTTTTGGGAGGAAATTTAATTTTTTTCATTGCTGTAAATTTATGAATAGAGATGATATTATTTTGTATTTTTTGGGGTACTACTTAATAGGGTAAAAAACAAGAAAATATTAAGAATACTGCTTATAACTATGAATTAAAAACGTTTGAATTATTTTGTTTATTGTATTGCTGTGATAAATCATTAATTCCTCTGTCAATACTATCTTTCTGTAAGAGAGATAAAAAAATGATTTTTTATCATTAATATAATAATTTGATTATGAGGAAAAAATAATAATAAACTTTGTTTTTAAGTAAATTTATTGTAACTATCTACACAAAACTTATACTTTTGCCAAATTTTTTTTTATAATTATGAAACACTTTGACCTCATTGTTATTGGAAGTGGACCCGGCGGATATGTCGCAGCCATTCGAGCAAGCCAGTTAGGAATGCAAGTAGCAATCGTAGAACGCGCAGAACTGGGAGGAATTTGCCTCAATTGGGGCTGCATTCCTACAAAAGCGCTACTAAAATCAGCACAAATCTATAATTACGCCCAACACGCCTTAGATTATGGAATTAAAATTGAAGGAACTGTTACACCTGATTTTGAAGCGGTAATTAAAAGAAGTAGAAACGTTTCTGAAATGATGAGCAAAGGAGTGCAATTTCTATTGAAAAAAAACAATGTAACTGTTATTGAGGGTTTTGGAATGATTAAAAAAGAAAAAACAGTAGTAGTTGATGATGAACGTTATACCGCCAATCATATCATATTGGCTACAGGTGCGCGTTCCCGCCAACTGCCTCACATTCCCCAAGACGGCAAAAAAGTAATCGGCTACCGCGAAGCGCTTACTTTACCACAACTACCTAAATCTATGGTGGTCATGGGATCCGGCGCTATCGGCAGCGAGTTTGCTTACTTTTATGCAAGTATGGGTACACAAGTTACAATTGTAGAATATTTACCCCAATTGGTACCTTTGGAAGATGAAGAAATCTCAAATCACTTAGGACGTATTTTCCGAAAAAAAGGAATTAAAGTAATCACCTCAGCTTCAGTAGAAAATGTTGATACTTCCGAAGAACTCTGTAAAGTTACTATTAAAGATACAAAAGAAAAAATTACCGAAATAGAATGTGAAACAGTGCTTTCCGCAGTAGGTATAACTACCAATATTGAAGGAATTGGATTAGAAGATTACGGCGTGTCCGTAGATAGAGGAAAAATTATGGTAGATGATTATTATCAAACTAATTGTGAAGGAATTTACGCTATTGGCGATATTGTACACGGACCTGCATTAGCGCACGTTGCCTCGCATGAAGCGCTTGTCTGCGTAGAAAAAATTGCCGGATTGGATGCACATCCCATCAATTACAACTTAATTCCGGGATGCACCTATACCTCTCCCGAAATTGCCTCCGCAGGAATGACCGAACAAGCCTGCACCATACAAGGACGAGAAATTTTAATTGGCAAATTTCCTTTTACCGCCTCCGGAAAAGCAACGGCATCAGGAAACAGAGATGGAATGGTGAAAGTGATTTTTGATAAAAACACGAATGAATGGATAGGTTGCCATCTCATTGGCGATAATGTTACCGAAATGATTTCAGGCGCAGTAGTTGCCATGAATAAAAAGATTACCGGTAAAGATATTTTACATGCGATTCACCCCCACCCTACCCTTTCTGAAGCCATTATGGAAGCAACGGCAGCGGCATACGGCGAAGTAATTCATCTGTGAAAAAAATATATTTTTGCGCAGTAATTAAAAAAACAAAATTTATGGCAACAGCTATTTTAAAAAGAAACAGAATCTCCGAAGATATTTATGTAAGAATGCCGCAGTCGGATATTAGATTTTTTCAACAGTTTGCAAAAAAAATGGGCTGGTTGGTAGAAAATAAACAAATTCTATGGGATAATTATATTAAAAATAGCCCAACAAATGTAGATTTAACAGATGATGAGATTATGGAAGAAGTTAGAGCAATAAGATATGCAAAATGAAAATTATTATTGATACTAATCTTTGGATTTCGTTGCTTATTGGCAAAAGATTATCGGAAATGAGAGCACTGTGCAATCATAAATCCGTTGTGGTTTATATTTGTGATGAATTACTTACAGAATTTATGCGCATTGCTTCTTACAATAAAATAAAAAAATACGCTCCAGAAGAACGTACAAAAGAAACCATGAATTTGATGCGTGTTTCCTGTAAAAAGGTTGACATTGAAGATAAAGCCGTATCGCATCTTTTAAGAGATACAAACGATTTATACCTCTTATCTTTAGCCGATACCATTGAAGCCGATTATATTTTAACAGGAGATAAAGATTTATTAACGATCCAAATGCACAACAAAACAAAGATTGTAACTTATAATGAGTTTGTTACGCAATATTTATAAACAATATAACAAACCCCAACGTGTAACCAAACTGAAATTTATGACATAAAAAAAGAAAAAAGACATCTATAATTGCGAATTGCTTTTATTTTGGCACTTGAAATTCCACATTTAGCCTAATCAGTTAGGTAGTAACGCCAAGAATAATTAGTAACAACTCGCGCG
>JGI24702J35022_10002589_pt1 | contig 10993 bp, 10 predicted proteins | sample TergutTh196P4_FD_35022 | JGI IMG/M metagenome (IMG submission 35022)
ATCGTCGACACCAACTGCGACCCGGACGAGATCGACTATATCATCCCCGGCAACGACGACGCCATCCGCGCCGTGCGCCTGATCTCCTCCGTGATGGCCGACGCCGTGCTGGAATCCCGCCAGGGCGAGGACGCCGTAGCCGAGGCGGCCCCAGCGGCGGAAGAAGCAGCCGAGGCGGCCGAGGCATAATTATGAATTGATAGAAAGGGTATATAAATTATGGCATTCACAGCAGCTGACGTAAAGACCCTGCGCGAGAAGACGGGCGTGGGCATGATGGACTGCAAGCGCGCCCTTGATGACGCTGACGGCGATTTCGACCGCGCGATCGACATCCTGCGCGAGCGCGGCCTGGCCGCCGCCACCAAGAAGGCGGGGCGCATCACCGCCGAGGGCGTCGTGCTGGCCCACCAGGAGGGCGACATATCCGTGCTGGTGGAGGTCAACAGCGAGACCGACTTCGTGGGCAAGAACCCGGAATTCCAGTCCTTCGTGCTGGACATCGCGAAGACCATCGCCGCGGAGAATCCCGCCGACGTGGAGGCGCTTGCCGCGCTGAAGCTCGCGGGCAGCGGCCGCACCGTGGAGGAGAACCGCCAGGACAAAATCCTATCCATCGGCGAGAATCTGAGCATCCGCCGCTTCGTACGCATCGCGGGCAATCCAGCCGTGGCCAGCTATATCCACATGGGCGGCAGCAAGGGCGTGCTGGCGGTATTCGACACCGACGCGGACACCGCCGGCAGCGAAGCCTTCAAGGTCATGGGCAAGGACGTCGCCATGCAGATCGCCGCCATGAGCCCGCAGTACCTCAGCAGCGCCGCCGTGCCCGCCGAGGTCGCCGAGAAGGAGAAAGGCATCCTCAAGGCGCAGCTGGCCGAGGACCCCAAGATGGCCAACAAGCCAGAGAAGGTTATCGAGGGCATCATCCGCGGCAGGCTGGATAAGTTCTACAAGGAGGTCTGCCTGCTGGACCAGCCCTTCGTGAAGGACGGCGACATCTCCGTGGGGCAGTATATCCAGAACGTGGCCAAGGCGCTGGGCGCCTCCATCCAGGCCGTGGACTTTGTGCACTTCATCAAGGGCGAGAACATCCAGAAGAGGCAAGATGATTTTGCGGCCGAAGTGGCGGCCGCCGCCGGACTTTGAGAGGAGATTATCATGAAAGAAAAAATTCACCCCAAATATGACAAGGCCACCGTGCGCTGCGCCTGCGGCGAGACCTTCGAGACGCGTTCCACCAAGCCGAACCTGCGCGTGGACATCTGCTCGAAGTGCCACCCGTTCTACACCGGCAAACGCCAGATGGTGGACGTCGGCGGCCGCGTGGACCGCTTCAACCGGCGCTTCAACCGCGGCGCGCAGAAATAAGCGAATCATGCGATGGGAGGCGGGGCTGTGAAGCCCTGCCTCTTTTCTGCAAGGAGCAAGAGAATGAATTACACCGATTTGAATTCCAAAGCCATAGACCGCTGGGTCGAGAACGGTTGGGAATGGAGCGTACCTATATCCCACGAGGAATTCCTGCGGGCAAAGCAGGGGGACTGGTCAGTGGTACTCACCCCCTGCATCCCTGTGCCCCGCGACTGGTTCCTGCCCTTTGAGAGCTGCAAATTGCTGGGCCTGGCCTGCGGCGGCGGGCAGCAAATGCCCGTCTTCGCAGCGCTGGGGGCACGGTGCACCGTCCTGGATTACTCCGACTGCCAACTGCAAAAAGAGCGCGACGTCGCCGCCCGGGAGGGTTACGAGATCGATATCGTCAAGGCGGACATGACCCTTCCCCTGCCCTTTGAAAAGGACGCCTTCGACCTGATCTTCCACCCCGTGAGCAATTGCTATATTGAAAATGTGCAGCATGTCTGGGACGAGTGCTATCGCATCCTGCGGCCCGGCGGGGTACTGCTGTCCGGGTTCGACAATGGGATTAATTTTCTGTTTGAGGAGGACGAAGACCCTCTCAGGGTAGCAATCAAACTGCCTTACAATCCTTTGAAAATGAGCGGACAAGAGCGGCAGCTAGAATTGGAGAAAAACGAGGGCACCTTCCAGTTCAGCCATACGATGGAGGAACAGGTGGGTGGACAGCTCAAAGCGGGCTTCCTGCTGACAGGCCTCTATGAGGACCGCGACCCTCCGGGCGAAATGGAGCAAATCAGCGATCACATCCCCATTTACGCCGCCACGAGGGCCGTTAAGCCATGACGGCCTATCAAACCGTCGCCCGCGTGGCCGAGGCGGAGCTGGTCGTCAAGAAATCGCGCTTCATCGGCCATATTGCTCCCGCGTGCACGCCGGAGGCCGCTGCGGCCTTCGTCTCCATCGTTAAAGCCAAGCACTGGGACGCCAGCCACAACGTGTGGGCGTACTCCCTGCGGGATGGTGGGCTGCGGCGCTACAGCGACGACGGCGAGCCCCAGGGCACGGCGGGCGTGCCGGTGCTGGATACCCTGCTCAAAAGAGAATTGGCCGACTGCGTGGCGGTCGTCACGCGGTATTTCGGCGGCACGCTGCTGGGCACGGGGGGGCTTACGCGCGCGTATGGTCAGGCCGCCAGCGCGGCCATCCAGGCGGCCGGCGTGGTCACCATGGCGCCCTGCCGGGTGCTGCGCGCAGCCTGCGACTATGGCTTTTACGGCACCCTGCAGCGCCTAATTCCCGTACACGGGGGAACGGTGCTGGATACGCAATTCGCCGGGGAAGTGATCGTGACGCTGCGCTTCCCGGCGCTGGAGGCCGATTCTTTTATCGCGCAGCTGGCGGAAAAAAGCAACGGGCGCGTGCGGGCGGCCCTGATCCGGGAAGAATTTGCGGCGCAATCTTCTGCTTGACAAACGCGCCCAAATAGCGTATTCTTATAGAATAAACTATTCTGGGAGGATATCACCATGAAGCGACTATTTGCCGCCCTGCTGACCCTGCTGCTGATATTTGGCCTGGGGCTGCCGGCCCTTGCGTTGGAGGAGGCTACCTACGTGATTGCAAACCCCTATGAGGACGTCGTCTGGAGCGGCGACGGCGCTTGGGGGGCCTATATGGGCAACCTGCACACCCACACCACCTTCTCCGACGGCACGGAGGACATGAAAACCATGGTGGAGGAATATTACGCCCAGGGCTATGATGTCCTCGCCAACGCCGACCACGGCGTGGTGAGCAAGCCTTGGGACCAAGCGCCCCAGACCATATTCCTGCTGCACCTGCCCAACATCTCCAGAACGCACGAGCTTCTCACCGCCGAGAGGGTCAAAGAGATCAACGATGGCAAAAACCGCGATGACCGGGGCATGCTTCAGGTGCCCATGGGCATCGAGCTCCAGGCCGCAACGGTGTTTAAGAGCCACGTCGTCGGCCTGTACGGCGGTTGGGGCCAGGGCTGGATCGGCTCTTCCGCGGACTTCCGCATCCCCATCGCGGCCACGGAGAGGGCCGGCGGCGTTACTTGGATCGCCCACCCGGGCGATTGGGTCAAGAGCGAGCACAACCCAGCGGCGGCCAAGGACCCGGCCTATGTCAACTATTTTGCCGATATCCTGCGGGACTACAAAACCTGCCTGGGCATAGAGATCTACAACGGTTCGGACGGCCCGACCCGCCAGGACCGCGCGCTGTGGGACCAGCTGCTCATGCGCCTGAGCCCCGAAAAGCAGTCGGTCTGGGGCTTTGCCGTCGACGACAGCCACAACACGAACGACATCGGCCGTACGGCAACCATCCACTTCATGCCCTCCAACACCACGGATAACGTCCGCACGTCCATAGAGACAGGCGCCTTTCTCGCCTGCTCGCGCCGCGACCGGATCCGGCTCCCCGAATTTGTGGGCGAAAAGGATGTGCCCTACCCCGGCATCACGAACATTACCATCAGTGACGACAAGACCAAGATCACCCTTGAGGCCAACAACTACACCGAAATTGAGTGGATCGCCGAGGGCGAAATTGTCGGTACGGGGCTGGAGATCGACCTGACCAACCCGGAAATTACCTGCTATGTACGCGCGCAGCTCATCGGCGAGGGCGGCATCACCGCCACCCAGCCCTTCGGCGTGGACAAGGGCGATGGCTACAAGCATCCCGACGATTCCCTGAAGGGGCTTGATAAGTTCAGGTGGACCATCAACCTATACCTGACCAAGAATGTCTTCGGATGGATTGTGGAGAATGTCGCGAAATTGTTCAACTAGAGAGGTAAAGGATATGGCTAGGGTTACATTCAACGAGGAACTGTGCAAGGGCTGCGGGCTGTGCGTCACCGCCTGCCCGAAAAAGATCGTCGCCCTGCGGGAGGACACGCTCAATCTGAAGGGTTTCCACCCGGCGGGCGTGACCGACATGGACGCGTGCATCGCCTGCGCGTTTTGCGCCACGATGTGCCCGGACTGCGTGATAACGGTGGAGAAATAGGAGAAATATTATGTCAGAAAAAGTTTTGATGAAGGGTAACGAGGCCATCGCCGAGGCGGCCATACAGGCCGGGTGCAGGCACTATTTCGGCTACCCCATCACCCCGCAGACGGAGATCGCCGCCTACATGTCCAAGCGCATGCCCAAGGTGGACAGCGGCTGCTTCGTGCAGGCCGAAAGCGAGATCGCTGCCATCAACATGGTCATAGGCGCCAGCGCCGCGGGCAAGCGCGCCATGACCTCCAGCTCCAGCCCGGGCATCGCGCTCAAGGGCGAAGGGCTGTCCTACCTTGCCGGCTGCGACCTGCCCGCCGTGGTGGTGAACATCCAGCGGGGCGGGCCGGGCCTGGGCGGCATACAGCCCGGCCAGGCGGACTACTGCATGGCCGTGAAGGGCGGCGGCCACGGGGATTACCGCATGATCGTGCTCGCGCCCAGCACCGTGCAGGAGATGTACAGCTTCACAGCCCTGGCCTTCGATCTGGCCGACAAATACCGCGTGACCTGCATGCTGCTCAGCGACGGCATGCTCGGCCAGATGATGGAGCCTGTGGACATTTCCAACCCCGGCAAGGGCGCCGCGGCATTCGACAAATCCTGGGCACTCACCGGCACGGAGAACAAGCGCCCGCCCAACATCGTCAACTCCCTGTATATCGAGCCCGACGAGCTGGAGCGCCTGGTGGCCGCGCGCTTTGAGCGCTACGCCGAAATCGAGCGGAACGAGACCCGCTGGGAGGAGCGCTTTACCGAGGACGCGGACATCGTTGTTGTTGCCTACGGCGCCATCGCGCGCGTGGCAGCCAACGCGGTGCAGGCCGCCCGCGCCGAGGGCGTCAAGGCCGGGCTGCTGCGGCCCATCACCCTGTGGCCCTATCCCAAGGCTCCCCTGGCCGCCCTCGCAGGGCGCGTGAAGGCCTTCGTCTGCGCGGAGCTGAGCATGGGCCAGATGGCGGAGGACCTGGAGCTATCGATTCGATGTGCCAAGCCCGTGCTGAAATGCACCCGTACCGGCGGCATGGTGATGAGCCCGGAAGAAATTCTGGCGAAGATCAGGGAAGCGAACGCGTGAGAGTTTCGGACGGCTGAGGGCAGCCGCCCGTATGCGAGGTGAACCCAATGGACGAAGCCATCAAAAACCGTTCATTGCGTAGGATCAAAACAATGATAGTTGCCTTCACCGCTGTTTTGCTCGTGGGGTTTACACTGTTGTACGCGCAACTGCAAGGTGAGGTTATGGAGCTTATGATTCTCTCAGAGGGCCGGGACGTGATAAATAAGGCTGAGCAAATAAGGACGCCCGGCGATGTAGATGCGTTGAAAGCCCTGACTGACGCCATGAAATATGGCTTCAATTTTCACTCGATGGCTCGCTTCCGCGGGGCTTATAGGTTCCGGCCCTACGCAGTTATAAAGATATATGACCAGGATGACCGGCTTATCGCCATGGAAAGCGCCGGAGAGAACCCAAAACGGTTTGCGCGGCTGGAAGCAAAAGTGGATGAGAACAAAAGGAGAGCTTGGGATTTTGGCGCCTCTATGGTCAGCCGTGGTACAAATATTTTCAGCTCAAAGTGGCTTCAGGCGAAGTATACGGCCACAGCCACGGAAGAAGATATTCATACATCCGAATATTTATACTACACCTTCGCCGCCGAAGGCTATCCACTATTGGTTACATTGCATAAACTATGGCCTATTTATTTTTTTGTGGCGTTCCTGCTGCAGTTCGCAATATTGCTGGTCAGAAGAAAATTTGCCATCACCCCTATGGAGGACAACCCATGCCCAACACCCCAAAATCCCATATAAGAAATTTCTCCATCATCGCCCATATTGACCATGGGAAATCCACACTAGCCGACCGCCTGCTGGAGCTCACCCAGACCGTTGCCCTGCGGGATATGACCGCCCAGCTGCTGGACAACATGGACCTGGAGCGTGAGCGGGGCATCACCATCAAGGCCCACGCGGTCACACTCTACTATGAGGCCGCGAACGGCGAGACCTACGAGCTGAACCTCATCGACACCCCCGGCCACGTGGACTTCAACTACGAGGTCTCCCGGGCGCTTGCCGCCTGCGAGGGGGCGTTGCTGGTCATCGACGCCTCACAGGGCATCGAGGCGCAGACCCTGGCGAACACGTATCTCGCGCTGGACCATGAACTGGAGTTGGTGCCAGTGATCAACAAGATCGACCTGCCCGCCGCCGAGCCGGACCGGGTCGCCCACGAGGTGGAGGATGTCATCGGGCTGGACTGCTCCGACGCCCCCCGGGTGAGCGCCAAGACCGGAGAGAACGTCGCCCAGGTGCTCGAGCGCATTGTGCGGGACATCCCGCCCCCCGAGGCTGAGGACGACGCCCCTCTGCGCGCGCTGATTTTCGACAGCATCTATGACCCCTACAAGGGCGTGATCGTCTATGTACGCGTGATGGGGGGCATTTTAAGCGCGGGCGAGACCATGAAGATGTTCGCCTCTGGCGCGGAATATACTGTCGTTGAAGTTGGTCGCATGCGCGCCAACCGCATGGAGCCTTGCGAGACCCTGGCCGCGGGCGAGGTGGGCTACATCTCGGCGTCCATCAAAACCGTGAAGGACGCCACCGTAGGCGACACCGTCACCAAGCTCGAACGCCCCGCGACAGAGCCTCTTCCCGGTTATCGCTCGGCTTTGCCGATGGTGTTTTGCGGCATCTATCCCGCCGACGGCGCGGACTACGAGTCCCTGCGGGAATCATTGGAAAAATTGCAGCTCAACGACGCCGCGCTCAGCTACGAGGCCGAGACCTCCGGCGCGCTGGGCTTCGGCTTTAGATGTGGATTTTTAGGGCTATTGCACCTGGAGATCGTGCAGGAGCGCCTGGAGCGCGAGTATAATCTGGACCTTGTCACTACAGTGCCCAGCGTGATCTATCGCTTCAAGCTCCTCGACGGCACAACATTGGAGATCGACAACCCCACCCACTACCCCGCCCCGGATAAGATCGCCGCCAGCGAGGAGCCCTTCACCAACGCGCACATCTATGCCCCGGCGGAGTACGTGGGCACCATCATGGAGCTGTGCCAGGACCGGCGCGGGGTGTTCAAGGACATGACCTACGTCACCGAGGGCCGCGTGGATATCCACTACGAGTTGCCCCTGGGCGAGATCATCTACGACTTTTTCGACAGCCTGAAGAGCCGCACCCGGGGCTACGCCAGCTTCGACTATGAGTTCCTGGACTACCGGGAATCCAAGCTGCAAAAACTCGACGTGCTGCTCAACGGCGACGTCATCGACGCCCTGTCGTTCATCATCCACGCGGACAAGGCCGTGTCCCGCGCCCGCAGGATCGCCGAGCAACTCAAGGAGCACATCCCGCGGCACATGTTCGAAATCCCCATACAGGTGGCGGTGGGCGCGAAGGTCATCGCCCGTGAGACCGTGAAGGCCCTGCGCAAGGACGTTCTCGCCAAGTGCTACGGCGGGGATATCACGCGCAAGAAGAAGCTGCTGGAAAAGCAAAAAGAGGGCAAGAAGCGCATGCGGCAGTTCGGCCAGGTGGAGGTGCCGCAGGAGGCGTTTATGGCGGTGCTAAAGCTGGACGAATGAGCATAACTGTAGAGACGCACGGCCGTGCGTCTCTACTTATCTGCCCAATATCGCCTGATATACCTTTTCCCTTCTATCCTCCACCGGATAGAAGAACCCCTCCATGCGTCGCAGATATTCCTCCTCTACCGCAAACCCGCGCCCAGCGGCTTCGCGCAGCTGCGCAAAGGCCTTCTCCGGCGTCTCGGCGTGGGGGCCGAAGTTCTGCGGGAGGTCGAACACGCGCAACTCGTGCATGCCTGCGCGCAGCTGCGGGCCGTCGGGCAGGAAATACTGCACATAGCGCCCCAAGTACCCGAAATCGTATGAAAATGAAGTGATATCGGTGATACAGGCGGCGTAGCGCGTGAGCACGGGAGGCTCCTCCAGAACATGAATACGCGGGCAATCTGTCGCGAAGAGATCGGCCAGGGCCGCGAACTTCGGGTGCAGATATATGTCCAGCGCAAGTTCATGTTTCTCCAGCAGGGAGGCCAGCGCGGGGGCGTTCAAAAACGCACATATACTCTTATAATAATCAGAGGCCCGCACCCGCGCCCGCGCGGGCTCGCTGCCGTGCATGAGGTACTTGCGCCAGCCGGGGGCGAACAGCACGCGGCTCTCCGGCGGCGCGGCGCGGTCCAGGGTGTCATAGCGGGCTAGGCCGGCCGGTATCAGCTGCTCCGGCTGGTAGCCGTAGATTTCATGGAAGCAGGCGTATTCCACCGGAGCGGAGACCACGATTTTTTCAGCCAGGCCACGCTCGGCGTAGTACCAGTTCTGGCGGGCGAACTGGTGCACGCCGTCCTGCAAGTATACGATGCGGTAGCGCAGGAAAAAGCTTTCCGCCAGGCGCTCCACTTTTCCATGCGCAAAGGGCGATATCGCGGCCAGGGCCAACTCTGACGTAATTATCCAGTCGCAGCGCAGATAGGCCCAGATGTGCTTCTTGCCGTGCCGGGGAATCAGGCGCTTTTGCTGCGCCGGGGGAAACAGGGCGGCATCTTGCTCATTGCGCAGCAGGAAGAAGCGGCGCACGCCGTCTTTTTTCCCGAAGTCGTGCTGGAATTGCAGATAGGCGCTGGAATTGTGCCCGGGATAGGGGTCGCAATAGAGCCATATGGGCCGCCTGGGCGGCTTTGGCTTCTTCGGGTACACGACAAGCGACGACGTGGGGATACGCTGGAAGCGCAGCCTGGCCTTGAGCAGGATGCTCCACCAGAAGCTAAAAAACCGGAAGCGCTTGAAGTGCAGCGCAGGGAAGTGCTGCCCGCCGTATTTCAGGCGCAGGGGCATCAGTTGGCCGTTCAGGAACACAAAAAAGCGCAGGGCGGTCAGGGCGTCTGGCTTCTGTTCGTAACGGAAGCCGAACATGCGCCCGATGCGCTGCCGCGGCGTGATATAGCTCTCGCAGGAATCGAACAGGGGGATCTGGCGCAGCGTCCCGTTCTCCTCGGCGAAGAACAGGGGCTTGGGGCTCTCGGGCGAGGCGGTGAAGTACACGGTATCCAGGTAGCCATAACAACTGAATCTGCCATTCTCTACGCGCTTGCGGCGGATCCGAACGGCCATGCGGCGTGTTTTCGTGAGCACGCAGCCGTACTCCGGCGGGGGCTCGGCGCCCTCCTCCAAAGGGGGCGGAGGATTTTTCTCCAGCCAGGCCCGCTTGATGAAGTCGTCCTCGCCCGGCACGTTCACGCGCACGCAGTCGGCGTTGCCGGCACGGGCCTCGATTGCATGGTTCCCCGCGAAATTCAGCCAAAATATCTTTTGCCGCTGGCTCATCTGCGGGTGCCGTATAATCATGCAGGCATCCACCCGGCGCAGCAGGGCACGCAGGCGCTCCACGGCGTTTTCGAAGGCCCGGCCCTCGTAGTGCCAGGGAAACAGCAGGTCGCCGCGCAGCTTCCACTCGATATCGTTGACCAACAGGCCCTGCAGATAGGGCGGCACGCGCCCCGGATAGGCGGCGAACATCCGCTCGAACCAGGCGGNGTTCTCCTCGAAGATATAGAAGGCGTGGAACGACGTAGCCATGATGCTGTCGTCGTTATCTTTATTGTACAAATACTCGGCTTCCGTGGTGTAGCCGAATTTCCAGCGCCGCTCCATGTTGGCGGTCACGTAGGTCTCGTCCTCGTGGTGGAACCGGTCCGGCTCGAACAGAATATTGTCCTGGCCAAAATTGCGCACGCAGACATTGATCGTCCCCTGGGCGAAGAAGGGCTTCTCGTCACAGCTGTAAACCCCTGTTTTGTTGACATAGCGATAGCGGTAGTGCACGGGCCAGCGCCGCCCGTTCTGGTGCCGCACAATGGGGTATGTGACGATGTCCGTCTCGTCCTCGTGGACGGCGAAGAAGTCCCGCACGGCCCGCACGGAATCCGGGCTGAGCTTGTCGTCGGAATCGAGGTACATCAGATACCGCCCCGCGGCCTGCCGGATGCCCTCGTTGCGCGCGGCGGAGGGCCCCCCGTTGGTCCGGTTGATCAGGCGCATCCATGGGTGTTCTTTACACCAGCGCTGGCAGATCACCGCGCTGCCGTCCGTCGAGCCGTCGTTGACCAGCAGCACCTCCAGCTCGGCCTTGCGTATGCTCTGGGCCGCCAGGGATTCCAGGCAGCCCTCCAGATATTTTTCGGCGTTGTAGACCGGGACGATCACGGTGATCTTGTGGTTCAAGCCTCCTGGACCTCCATCCTTTTGCGCTGGAGCAGGTAAAGCGCGAATCCAGCCGCCAGCAGCAGCGCCAGGGGAACCGTCACCATGCCCCAGTCCTCACCCGTGGGGGGGATTGCCATCGCGGCGTCGAGCCGTTGTTCCCACTCCGGCTGCACGATGGGCCGCAGCTCGATGTCTTTTTGCAGCTGGAAGCTGTCGATTTCGCGCAGCGCGCCGGTCTTCTCGTCCATGAGGTATGCCGTGTAGGTCAGGGTATCGCCCTTGGCTTGCCAAGCCGCGAATACGGGGCCCATGGCCGCCTTCGTTATCTTCTCCTTCAGGGGCAGCAGCGCGTC
>JGI24702J35022_10002590_pt1 | contig 10992 bp, 12 predicted proteins | sample TergutTh196P4_FD_35022 | JGI IMG/M metagenome (IMG submission 35022)
TTTCATTAATTACTTTGATGCCAAAGTTTATTACGATTGCTTTGGGAATAGGTGCATCAAGTTTAGGTATTTTGGTTTTGATTTTTTTGCTAAAATTTATTTTCAAATCGCATAAAATTGACCGTTCTAATTTGATTGAGATAAATGAATTTGAAGAGCCTGACCTGTTCGGTATGATTCAAGAAATTGTACACGAAGTTGGAACTGCCTTTCCGAAGAAAGTGTATTTGTCGCCCGATGTAAACGCAGCGGTATTTTACGATTCGAGTTTTTGGAGTATGTTTTTACCTGTAAAAAAGAATTTGCTAATTGGAATGGGATTGGTAAATACGGTAACGAAGGAAGAATTAAAAGCCATATTATCACATGAATTTGGTCATTTTTCGCAAAGAACTATGAAAGTTGGAAGTTATGTTCATAATGTTAATCAAGTGATTTTCAATATGTTATATGAGAATGAATCGTATGAAAAACTTATCCGTACATGGGCAAATGTAAGTGGATATTTTTCGATATTTGTCGTTATCGCAGTAAAAATTAACGCAGGTATTCAGTGGATTTTGAGAAATTTGTACGGAGTGGTGAACAAAAGTTATCTGGGACTTTCAAGAGAAATGGAATTTCACGCAGACGAAATCGCAGCCAACGTAACAGGTTATGAACCACTGAAAAAATCTTTGTTGAGAATGTCGTTAGCAGATACTTCATTTAACAATGTTTTGAATTTTTATAATGGGAAAATTTCTGAAAACACAAGAAGCGAAAATATATTCAGAGACCAAAATATGGTTATTCATTTTCTTGCAGAAGTGAATAATCTTGCTATCACAAACAATCTTCCCGACATTTCTTTAGAAGAACAAAGCAAATTCGATAAATCGAAATTGGTTGTCAAAGACCAATGGGCTTCGCACCCCACAATCAAAGAAAGGATAAAACGATTGGAAGAAACGGGATTTTCATCTCAGAATAATTCAGATACTCTTGCAAATAATGTATTTAGAAACATCAATGAACTGCAGAAACGACTAACGAATAAACTATTTGAACAAGTAAATTATCAGGGAGAAATCAAGTTTTTCCCATTTTACCAATTTCAAGAAGAATACAAACAGGAAGTATTATCAAATTCGTTTGCCAAAATATATAATGGTTATTACGACCATAAGAATCCGATTTGTATTGAATTAACTCCTTGCAAATCAATAGAGAACAACATTCGTTTTGATGAACTGTTTTCTGATGAAAAAGTTGATATGGTTTATACTGAGATTGCACTGAAAAACGATATTGAAACACTGAAAAATATTTCTAATAATGCCCTATCTATCAAAACCTTTGATTATAATGGAGTAAGATATAAGCGGAAAAATGCGGACAAACTTATTGAAAAACTAAAAGTTGAATTGGAAAATCTAAATAACCAAATTAAACGAAACGATACCGATATATATGAATACTTTCAACAAGCAGAGAAACAACAAAACAAACCCAAAGAATTAGAACAACTTTATAGTAAGTTCTTTGAGTTTGACAAGATTTTCGAGTCAAAATATAATATATACATCAAACTGTCAAACGAACTGCAATTTGTAAGTGTAACGACACCATACGAAGAAATAAAGAGTAACTTTAGAAGGATTAAGTCAACAGAAGATATTCTAAAACAAGAGATTAGCCATCTCTTATCCGACCCTATTTTTACGACAGAAATTACAGATGGAATAAAACAAAATTTAGAACAATACATTTCAAAAAAATGGGACTATTTTGGTGAAACTATCTACTATGATGAAAATCTGAATTTGCTTCATACCGCAATGCATAATTACGCCTATTTGCTGTCAAGAAAATATATTTTAATGAAAAAGGCAATATTGATGTATCAAGAAGAATTAATAAAACATCATAACTTTCACCAGAACGAGATTGTAAAATAATAAAGTGTATCTTTGCATTTCAAGTTATAAGATATAAACAAATCAGATTTATTCATTAAATTTCAATGTGTTATGTTTAAGAAGTTTATTGCGGAAATGACAGGAACGATGGTTCTTGTGCTGTTAGGTTGCGGAGCCGCCGTGTTTAATGCGGGCGGTGCTGGGAGTGCGGCGTGGGTTTTAACGGTCGCTTTTGCGTTTGGTTTAGCCGTTGTAGCGATGGCGTACACGATTGGACCTATTTCGGGTTGCCATATCAATCCTGCGATTACGGTAGCGGCTTGGATTAGCGGACGTATGAAATGTGCCGAAGCCACCGTTTACGTTGCGGCTCAATTGGCGGGTGCGTTTATTGGTTCTGCTGTGTTGTACGCCCTTGTAAACGGCGGAATTGCAACAGGAGGCGTTACGGAAACGGGTGCCAACAATGTTGCAGAGGGCGGACTGATGGGTGCGGCTATTGCCGAAACGGTGCTTACGTTTATTTTTGTGTTGGTCGTTTTAGGGACGACTTACAAAACCAACAATGCACCTAAATTTGCAGGTTTGGCAATTGGTCTGACCTTGGTTTTGGTACACATCGTGGGCATTCCCATTACGGGGACATCGGTAAATCCTGCCCGAAGCATCGCTCCCGCCGTATTTGAGGGCGGTACGGCTTTGTGCAATTTATGGGTATTTATCGTGTTTCCGTTAATCGGTGCTGCATTGTCCGCTTTGGTGTGGAAAGTTTTTGAAGTAAAAAAACAGGAATAGCAATCTTTGTGAGTTTCAATGACAGAAAGATAGCGTACATCACAGGAGCGACAAGCGGTTTCGGCAAAGCCGTTGCGTCAAATTTGGCGAAAAACGGCTATGATGTTATCATTACTGGAAGGCGAAAAGAACGTTTGGACGCTCTGGCAGAGGAAATTGTAAAAACCACTCAATCAAACGTTTGGGTTTCTTGTTATGATGTCCGAAACAATGATGCGGTAGAAAAAGCGATAGACAATCTGCCCGATGAGTGGAAACAGATTGACGTATTGATAAATAATGCAGGTCTGGCGGCGGGATTGAACCCCATACAAGAGGGAGTTTTGGAAGATTGGAATCAAATGATTGATACCAATCTGAAAGGTTTGTTGTACGTTACGCGGAAAATCGCACCTTTGATGGTTGCCCGAAACAGCGGTTACATTATTAATATCGGTTCTATTGCAGGAAAGGAAGTTTACCCCAACGGGAACGTGTATTGTGCGACCAAACATGCGGTTGATGCACTCACCAAGGCGATGCGTATTGATTTGCTGCCGCATGGCATCAAGGTTACGCAAATTGCACCGGGAGCGGCGGAAACGGAGTTTTCTTTGGTGCGTTTCAAGGGAAATCAAGCGGCAGCGGACAATGTCTATAAAGGCTACCAACCTTTGACGGGGGAAGATATTGCGGAAATTGTGGAATATCTGGTAAAACTACCTAAACATGTATGTATCAACGATTTAGTTGTTACTTGTTTGGCACAGGCGAGTGCTTCGAATTTTTGTAAGAATGGGAAATAAGTGATGTAAACTAATTTGTCAAATACATTTTTTCTAAAAACGCTTTCAATTCTTCCTGCGTTACGTTCCGCGTTACGTTTCCGCCCTCGCAGTAGGAAATTTGCCCTGTTTGTTCCGATACGACAATTGCTATGCAATCGGTCTGTTCGGTTATTCCGATGGCGGAACGATGCCGCAAACCCATATCGCTCGGAATGTTTTCTCTGTGGGAAACGGGCAAAATACAGCGTGCCGCCGCCATCGTTTTCTGACTGATAATCAACGCTCCGTCGTGCAAGGGCGTATTTTTGAAAAAGATGGTCTCTATCAGTTCCCGCGAAGTTCGGGCGTTGATTACTTCCCCCGTTTGAATGTATTCGTCCAAATTATTCTTTTTTGTAATCACAATCAACGCCCCCGTAAGCGAGGCGGACATTCTCGCACAGGCTTTGGCTATCGTGTTGATTTGCGGTAAGTTAGCATATTGCCTCCGTTCTTTCCAAAGGGAAATATTCGATTTTTTCAACGGATTTTTACTCCCGATAAACAACAAAAACTGACGAATTTCGGGTTGGAAAACAATCACCAACGCAATAATTCCCACGCTGATAAACTGCCCCAGCAGTTCCGACAGCAGTTCCATACGAAAAAGAACCACCAATTTCCACATCACGTAAAAAATCAGCAGTCCGGCAAAAATATTCAGCGCCGCCGTTCCGCGGATAAGGCGGTACAATATATAAAAAAGCACTGCCACCGATACTATGTCCACAACATCAGAGACTCCAATCTTTAAAAAATCAACAAAAAGTAAGGTCATTTCAATTATTTTTGCGGTTTATATTTTGATTCGGTTAATATTTTCTGGGCATCGGTTTCGCTGAACAGTTCGCCGATATTTCTTTTTGGATTTTTTTCCACCCACGAGCGGCAAATTCGCCAACCCACCCATGCTCCTATTCTTCCGGGCGAATCGTTTCCGAAATAATTTGTAAACGGTGCCTCGCCGACCAACTTCCGCATCGCCATTTTATCTTTGGAATACAGATAGTTACCCTGTATCAAAAAACCCCAAATATTGGCTTCGTTGCTTTTCGCCCACTCAATTTTCTCTTGCGGGAACGGAAAAATCAACGAATCGGGAAAATTCGGCAACATCATTTCGGTAAACAACAAGCATTTTCCTTCCAGTATCATTGCGTCTAAAAGGTTGCTCTGCAAGGGTTTAGCCTTGATATATTTATACGACAACTCGCCGAAACAACTCGGAAGAATGTATTCGGGCGAAAAACGCCTCCTTATAAATTGCGGGACTTCCTGCCCCAATCGTTTGTACAATTTGTAATCTTTTCCCAAAAACATATCCAACGCAATCATCAGCGTAGAATCGTAAAACATAACGGGCATTTCGTAGTACAAACCCGACACGGCGGTATAAATATGAGGTATCTCCGCATCGGGAAAATAGTATTTCAAAAGAGAAAAAGCATCGTTAAATTCCCTCTCAATCTCCGACAAATCAGGATATTTTTTCTGCACGTCCAAATACAACTGCCTGTTATTCTTAACGTTAAGGAAATTTCTGATTTCCTTGACATAGTTGGAATCTTTAAGGTCTTCTTTTAGAAAATGATAATCGGTTTGCAAATTTTTTAGACCAATTTCCAAACTATCTTTCGGAAGATTAAAGAGTGCCTGTTCATAACGTTTAATCTTGATATTCAACTGTTTATGAATTTCCTTCACCTCCGATTTATCCGGCGGCGGCAAAGACGGCTTCTTCCGATTGCACGCAGGAAACAACAATCCTGCTGTCAAAACCACCCAAACTATATACTTTCTCATTGCTGTAATATTCTTATAATTAATTAGTTGCAGAAAAAAACATCTCTGCAAGGTTCATTTTGCAAAGATACAGTTTTTTTGTTAAAAGGAGTTAGAGGAGTTAAGGAGTTATCAGTTTTCAAATCAAATAAATCACAGTTCAGACAAAAATTCAATTCCCTGCAAAATGGAACACTGCCGCCCTTACCTATCGAAAATTATCGAATCTACAACTACATTATTAATAAGGTGATACTGTATGCGTCTGCAACGAATATCTATTGTTTTTATATGATGCACGTTAGAAGCGGAATCTATATCTCTTATCGTTGTCATTCCAATAAATTCACCACTTTTTGTATAGGTCATTTTATATAATAAAATACTATCTCTTGTGTAATAATTTTCTTCTTGTATTATACCTCTTTCATATATTACAACTTTTCGCATGTATTCTTCACCATCTTCATAGATATTTTCTGTTATTCCGTCTCTTACTCCATCTTTTGTGTTCCTTGTTTCGGTCAATCGTCCATTATTGTAGTAATAATATACAATTCCCTCTTTTGTCCGCTGTTTTTTTGTATATGTCTTTAAGGCACAAGAAGATATCAGCAACGTGATTACAATAAAGTATGTTAATATTCTGATACTTCTATAAGAAGTTTTCCCAAAAGGGCGGTATTCTTTGTAACTATATTGTATTCCTTTATTCATTTTCCTTTTTATTATCTGCAAAATGGGACATTACCTACATTACTACTTCCTTTTCTTTCGCGGCTCTAATACCGTTATATTCCCGTCCCCTTTTACCGTGTATATTATTTCATCTAATTCTTCCCAATAATCTGTTTCTTCATGTGAATTTGGTAAATTCGACACAGAACTCCAAAGCGTAACTTTTATACTGTCTCCTTCAAAAAAACTTTTTACGAGCGTGGAAAATCTATAGATATTCCTATCTGGGTCAAATTCCACATCTGAATTACTCAAATTTTGAACGTATGACACAGCCAAAGCATCAATATATTTCCCCTGTTTATCTACACTTACGATAAATTGTGCATTAACGGCGGCATCTTCTTCGCATTGCATCAATAATAGCAGATAATATTCACTGGTTTCTTTCAATAAGGAAACTGCTTTATAATCAACTACATATTCAAATGAATAATCTTCTTTGTTTGGTATTGGATTTATCCACGCTTCTATTTGTTCTTTGTTTAGAGTTGTTAATTTTCTTATTGTAAGCGTATCCTCTTTGCTAATGGTCCCGCTGATGTTTTTCAATAAGAAAATAGCGGAATTAGGTACACAAGTTCCTGTTTCTGAAGCCATACTTGTTTGTCTTGCACACAAAAAGGACAAAACACTAATAAACAACACTATAACTTTTCTATTCACCGTCTTCTTTTTTATATCTTAACAATTCTTTTGAAACTTGAATGCAAAGATACTCTTTATTTTCAATACAAAAGATATTTTCGGTAAAAAAAATACAAAAAATAAACTACCTAAGCCTGTCCGCTGCACGAACTTTTTTCTCGTCCCGCAGAATAAACTTATTTGCCAAATACAGCAAAACAACAGGTGCGAGCGAAATAAACGCCCCTACGGTATATTGCGGCTCAATGCCCTGTATTTGAAATACTTGCGGGAAAATACGCCCGGGATATATCCACAACATCAATACCAGCATGATAAAACTGATAACAATGGCTGCCGTACAGATTTTCGACTGCAACGGTCTGTTTTTGTAAAAGAAAATCGCCGCAAACGACATCACCGCCAAAACCAACTGCAAAAGCCCGATGTAATACGTTTGGTAACCTATTCCATTGACAATATCCTGTTTTACCACCCACGATGTATAAACATACGGCATCTCCGCCCCCCAAAACGTACCTATCGGCACAAAACACGCAAGCCCGAAACATACGGCTGCTCCCAAAAGAAACAATGACTGAATACGTTGTATCATAATATATTTTGTTTAAAAATTAGTTAAATTCCAAAATTAAAACCAACACCGAAAGCAATGGGAAGTAATTTATTGTCCCATACTATGTTCGGGTCATTTTCAAGTTTATGGTAATGTTCCTTAAATTCACTTGAACGAATGGGGAAGAATAATCCAATGGATAATTTATTCCTTTTTATCTTAATATCAAGGTTGACTCCGAAACTCACCCCATAAGAAGTCATATTGTATTCCGAATAATTATCAATGATTACAACAGCGTTGTAGCCGAAAAAGACCATCAGGTTCGGTGATACTTGTTTATCGGGAAGCGTTTTGCAGGTTAGTCCTGCGTTCCAACCCACCGATAGCAGATTGTATCCGACACCGCCGAATATCCCGAAGTATTTTATAGGCAAATATTCCGCTTTTATGCCGAATATTCCGCCATAATCAAATCCCATTCCCACTCCGAAATAGAATTTTGGAGCATCTACCTGCGTCGGTTCTTCACTTGTTTCTTTTTCATCTGATTGAGAAAAAACAGATTCTTCATCTGATTGACAAAAAGCAGAATTCCCTGCAAACAAAAGGAGCAATATCACTCCCGCCAATATTTTTACGCTATATCTCATAAATTTTGAATATAATTTGTACGATTTGCAAAGATACACTTTTTTCTGATTTGTTGATTTGATTTTTTTTTTCAAAATTCAGGCATTTTTCCGCCCCAAAAAAAGCGTCAAAATGGGGCTAAAAAAAATCGTTTTTTCGGCTCGGAGAGCAAAAATATGCTATTTTTCTACCTTAATTTTTGCTTGAACATCTTTTTTTGTGCCTTTTTTTTTGTTAATAAATTCGTAAGTCGTTTATTTTCAACAGATTACGATGTTGAAATTTTTTTTTCAAATTTTGACGTTTGTATTGTTTAAAATTGTATCTTTGCAATTCATTAAAGTTTTATATTAACAAATTTAAAAGTAGTACTAGTATGAAGAAATTATTTGCATTAGCAATTGTAGCAGGCATGGTGTTTGTTTCCTGCGGAAGCAAACCAGAAACCACTGAGGAACCAATAGTAGAAGACGAAGCAATCGAAACTACTGTTGAGAACGAAGATTTAGACGCAGCGGTAATGCCGGAAGAACAAGAAAATGCTGAAGAAGTAACAGCAGTTGAATAATCCTTCTTGTTCAAACAGAAAGTAAGAGCCTCTTTAAATGGAGGCTCTTTTTTTTTGTTGCATTGCAATAAAAAAAACGGTACTTTCGCACCGTTTTTCCGAAAACTTTATGAAAACTTATGATTTTGCTTTTTGCTCAATCGCCAACTCGCCGCGGTAGTGTCCGCATTCGGGACACACACGGTGGTAAATAACTGCTGTACCGCAGTTTGAACACTCCGTCAACTGCGGAGCAACGGCTTTGTCATGAGTTCTTCTCTTGTCTCTTCTTGTCGCTGAATGTCTTCTCTTTGGATGTGGCATGACTTCTTATTTTTATGTTATACATCTATTTTATCTGTCTAATTATCTTCTAACTCTATCTGTTTCAACGCTTCCCAGCGCGAATCTTCCTGTTTCGTCGGTTTTGCTTTTGCTTTTTCAATCAACTCAAGCATTTCCGGGTTGCAAGTTCCGTTTCCCGTCTCTCCATGCACTTTCCGCATGGGAATCATGGCATAAAGATATTCAAAAACAGTCTGCTCGACATTGTACGAATGAACGTTTTCCTGAATGAAAACAATGTTTTCGTCATCACTTTCGCACGGCTCGGACACAATTTTCAGCATCAACGTTTCCTCGCCCGCCGCAGGAATGGAAATCTCGTCCAAACACCTGTCGCAGACACTGGACAACGTCCCTTCCATGCTAAAATGCAAAACCACCAACGTTTCTTTGCGTTCCAACTCCAATCGAACATGCACTTTTCCGCCTATAATATCTTCGATATCATGTTTCTCAAAGAACATATCGTTCACTTCCAAGTCCAAGCGATGCGTGCCAAAGCCCAAACTCCCAAAGTGAATGTCGAACTGCTTAAAATAATCCTTACTTTTCATCACTTTTTTTTACAAGGAATGCAAAGATACACTTTTTTTTGAAATATGAGGTTTTATTTCGATTTTCTGCAAACTTTTTTTACTAAAAATACCGCTCAATTCAACAAACCAACAATTTCCGATTAACGTCTGCCATAATTCTCATTTCGGTTTCTTGTGCTTTTGCCGCCATTTCTTCGGCTTGTTTCAAAACATTGTCCACAAATGATTTATCTTTCAAAGAACCCGCATTAATCCGCACGTTCAAATACGCTCCCAACACAGCAGAGCGTACACACAACGCACCCACTCCCGCATCGGTTACCGAATTTGGATTGCCTGTTTCCACCATCGCCTGACACAAATCGAAGACTTCCATTGATTTTTCCATCGTTTTGTACGGCACTTCTATCGCATATTTAGTCGCTGCTTGAATGGCTTCCGAGCGGGAACGTTTTTCGTCTTCCGTTGTTTTGGGCAACGAAAAAGCGTCCATAATTTTATTGAAAGAATGCGTATCTTCGTCCACCAAAAACAGCAGTTCGTCTTTGAGTTGCTGCCCTTTTTCCGCCCATTTGGAAAACTCTTCCCAACGGCTGTCCCAGCCCGCTTTGTGAGAAGAAAGATTTGCGACCATCGTTGCCAAAGCCGCTCCCAACGCACCCATATAGGCAGAAATAGAACCGCCGCCGGGTGCGGGACTTTCACTTGCCGTTTCGTTGGCGAAAGCGGTGCAAGTCATATCTACCAATTTTTCCTCTTTATTTTCGGCTTCGAGCAGATATTCGATGATTTTTTCTTTTGGATTGAACGGTTTTAAATCGTCTAAACCCATTGATTTTACGGCGATTTTGATAATTTCTTCTTCATCTACGCCCAAAGAACGATTTTGTTTTGCCAAATAATATTTTCCTGCATCGAGCAACACTTTTTTCGGGACTAAACCCACAATTTCACAGCCTGAAACCCGAATGCCGCGTTTGCCTGCCGCACGGCAGGTTTCCTCAAAAGCGGCGTGCAAATTGGTGATGGAAATATTGGTCAAATTCATGGAAACCTGTGCGATGCCGTACTCTTTAATGTACCAACCGATGGCTTTGGCGGCTTTCAAGGTTCCCGGAATCATAAGCGGTTCGCCTTTTTCGTCTGTGATGATTTTTCCTGTAATGGAGTCGCCTTCACGTTTTGGACGACCTTTTTCCCGCACATCGAACGCAATCGCATTGGCTCTGCGGGTGGAGGTGGTGTTCAAATTGTAGTTTACCGCCACCAAAAAATCGCGGGCGCCGATAGCCGTTGCCCCCGATTTCGCTGCGGAATCGGTAAACGAATTGGGACCAAAATCGGGTTTCCACTCTTGGGTTGCAATTCTATCTTTCAAGCCTTCGTATTCTCCTTGTCGGCAGTTCGCCAAATTTCGCCTAACTTCCTTATATGCAGCGTTTTCGTAACAGAAAACAGGAATTTCCAATTCTTTTCCCACCCGTTCTGCCAATTTTCTGGCATATTCCGCCGTTTCTTCCATCGAAATATTGGAAATCGGAACCAAGGGGCATACATCGGTTGCCCCAAAACGCGGGTGGTCGCCTTTATGGTAACGCATATCTATCAATTCCTGTGCTTTTTTGATGCACTGAAACGCCGCCTCGCAAACCTCTTCCGGCGTACCGACAAACGTTACAACGGTGCGGTTGGTGCTTACACCGGG
>JGI24702J35022_10002591_pt1 | contig 10986 bp, 9 predicted proteins | sample TergutTh196P4_FD_35022 | JGI IMG/M metagenome (IMG submission 35022)
AACTCGCTGCTTGTTGACTGGGCTGTGGAGGAGGCATGCGGGTTCTATCAAAAGAGCAGGATAAAACATTACTGCATAGTCACGCGCGAAGATGTTATTGACATCCTTGCTGAGTTCGAGCCTGTGGTTACCATTGGGACTGTTTAAAGCCTGTTAGAATCGATTANCATACTATCAGTAATCATCAATATCGATGCATGCGGTTTAGTCAAAATTTTAACTACACGTCAGCTCTACAAATGAGTGAGTAAGAATGTGACTTACTGAGATGCATGCTTGTGAATTAGATTGTTTTTATATGTATGAAACCTGAGCAACAAGGCAAATATGATTGCTACAGTGATGCGATAAATAAGTTGATAACTTTGATGACATTATGCTATAAATGTACTATGTAGCTCCAGACAACAACTCAATTAAGAATGGTTGCATTCCCGTGCTGATTATATTCAGAATAATTGTTGAAAAATCTATTAAGCTGTACTGACTATTGGACATACCATCGATTAATATGCTCATATGCTGTCGAAAGAGGAGTTTATGGGGATAGTCGATGCATGTAAAATATGCGCTCTTGATATAGAGACAACAGGTCTAGCTAAGCCAACGACCAATCAGTCTGTTGCAGACGAGATTGTCCAGCTGGCAATTGTTGCGGAGGATCATTCAGTTTCGTACAACCAGTTCTTCCAGCCTTTGCGAATCGACAGTTTGCCCAAAACACTGGCAGTGAATAACATACCTACTTCAAGCCTCAGAGAAGAACCACTCTTTCATGAGCAAAAACAAAAAATCCAAACAATCCTCAACCAATATAGCTTAATTGTTGCTTATAACGTAGCTTTCGATATAGCATTTCTAACCCATCAGGGGATAGACCTAAAAAACAAAGCCCTGTTTTGCATGATGCAAGCTTTCTCTCGTTATCGTTTCGTGCTTAACCCGAATAGACGTATACAGCGAAGGTACACTCTCAGGCAGTGTGCTGATTATTTCGGGATAAAACCATGGGGAGAAGAACATGACGCTCTAGCTGATGCACACACAGTATTATCTTGCTATCAAGCATTATGCAATGTGTTGTCTAATAGTCTAGAAGAGGAGGTTTGAGTTGTCTACTCATGAAAGCATGTTAGTTTCTGATGAAACTTACTACTTGGAAAAAGTACTGAACTTGTCACAACATGCCAGTCTGCTTTGGGGGAAAACAGACCCCGAAGACAAGGATATTTGGCTACCCTTGCATGTCCATCTGTCAGACACAGTAGCTATTGCTGAGCTGATGTGGGATAGATGGGTGCCTATGAGCACGAAACAGGTCATTGCCCGATCGGTTACTGAGAGCAATAGCGAATACCAAAGCCAGGATCCTATATGTGATGCTAAAAAGATCTTCTTAGCCTGTGCGTCTGTTCATGATATTGGCAAAGCTACGCCCGCCTTTCAGATAAAAGCTGAGTTCAACAACAAGCAAGTGCTTAGTTACATAAAAGAATCAGGCCTTGCATTCCGTTCAATGGTAGAGCCTGAAAAAACAAAGCATGCCTTAGCCTCTCAAGCAATTATGGAAGGATATGGGTGGGATCCTAGCCTAACCATAACGTTTAGCGGGCATCATGGGAAACCGCCCTCTCTAGGCCAAGTTATGAGCATAAGCCGCAAAGACAGGAATATGGGTTTTGACGACGAAGCTTGGTTAAATGTGCAAACAGAACTGACTGCATTCGCTTTGGGCTTGATAGGTTTGAAATCAGAAGACCCACTCTTTAAGCTCAAGCTTAAAACAACTTCTCAAGTAGCATTGACAGGCTTGATAATTATTGCCGATTGGCTTGCTAGCGACCAAAACAGCTTTACATACCTGCATATACCTATATCTATGAGTCAGCTCGAAAGCCCTCTTCAGCGGTCTGAAAGAAGCTGGTTGGACTTAAAATGGCCAAGCCCATGGCAACCAATTGCCAAGACTTGGTCAACAGAGCTTTTTGAGGAGCAGTTTACTTTCGCTCCCCGTCCAGTGCAGGAAGCAATATTTAAAGAGCTGTCAAAAGCAGATAAGCCGGGTTTGGTTATAATCGAAGCTGCAATGGGTGAGGGGAAGACAGAGGCTGCATTGGCAGCAGCCGAGATTCTCGCTGAGAAAACAGGCAGCAGCGGCCTCTTTTTTGCTTTACCTACTCAAGCTACCAGCAACAGTATGTTTCCGAGGATAGTCAGGTGGATGGACTCGCTTAAGCAACCAAACGCTAACTCTGTTTTTCTTGCACATGGCAAAGCCCAGTTCATAAAGGATGATGAACACCAATCTCTAATAAGACCCAGCCAAATCGGTATTGACAGCGAGGAGAACGAGCAACAAACCGCAGCAATAATAAACGACTGGTTCCAAGGTAGGAAAAAGGGGGTTCTTGCGAATTTCGTCGTAGGGACAATCGACCAAGTCCTAATGGGCGGCTTGAAGCAAAGGCATCTAGCCCTCAGGCACATAGCCTTGGTAAATAAGGTTGTCGTCATAGACGAATGCCATGCTTATGATGCATATATGAGCTCGTATCTATACAAGGTCGTCAAATGGTTGGGAGCTTACAATGTGCCAACTGTCGTTCTGTCTGCAACCTTGCCAAACAGCAAACGCGAGCTGCTAATCAACTCTTATTTAGGGAAGGACTCCAGGCGAAGCAAGGCTGCACTGCCTTGGCTAGGCATTGATGAAGCGAACGAGCCAGAACCAAACAGGGCAAACACAAAAGCCTATCCTTTGATCACATATACCGACGGAGAGGCTGAACACCAAAGCCTCCCTAATAAGTCATCACGGACCCTAGAGGTTTCAATCCACCGGATCGACGACGAGTCTTTTATCCCCATTTTAGAAACGTTGCTGCCCGAAGGCGGGTGTGTTGGGGTTATCGCAAACACAGTCGCGCGCGCCCAGTCACTGGCAGAGCTTTGTCGAGACCACTTTGGCAGCGAGAACGTTGTGCTCCACCATGCGCAGTTCATCGCAGAGGATCGTATTAATAGGGAGAAGGACTTGCTCGAGCAGCTTGGCTCACCAGCAGACAACCCTCATCGACCACGTTTGATGATTACTGTTGGGACGCAGGTATTCGAACAGTCTTTAGATATCGACTTCGATGTCCTGTTTACAGATGTCTGCCCTATGGATCTTCTTATCCAAAGGATAGGGAGAATGCACCGGCATGCGGGGAGAATCCGTCCAACTGCCTTTGACGCAGCCCATTGTTATGTGATGGGGATTCTTGGAGACGGGCAGTATGAGAACGGGTCTGAGTCTGTCTACGGTAAATACTTGCTCATGAACACCGACCTTCTCTTACCCGAAACAATGTCGCTGCCTGACGACATATCGGGATTGGTGCAAAAAGCATATGCGGATGAAGGTTTGGATGTAGAAGGCCCGACAGCTGGGCAGTATAGGAAGGCAAAAGATGAATTCGACCAGAGTATAAACGACCAACAGGTAAAAGCGTTGTCTTACCAAATATCCTCTCCTTTTGAGGGCTCAGAGACACTGGTGGGGTGGTTGGATGCAGATGTGGACGATGACTCGTCAGGCAAGCGTGGCGAGGCAACGGTGAGGAATGCTGGTGAGTCTATCGAGGTGCTGGTTGTCCAACAACTGGCTAACGGCATTCTCAGGCTGTTGCCATGGGTAGAACCAGACGGTGGGACAGTGTTGCCTACAGACTATGCTCCGCCTTCGCCTCTAGCAAAGTCGGTATCCCGTTGCTCAGTCAGATTGCCGTCGCGCTTGTGCATGCCATGGAATATCGACAAGACTATCGCCGAGTTGGAGCAAACCTATATAGATCGACTGCCCGAGTGTTGGCAAGAGTCCAAATGGTTAAACGGCGAGCTGTTTCTAGTACTAGACGAGGACTACAACACAGTCCTAGCTGACCAGACCCTGCACTATAGTTACGATAACGGTTTATCGATCGAAAGGAGGCAAGATGGGAGCAATTGAACAAGATAGGAGGTTTTTCAACCTGTTGGACGAACCATGGATACTGGTTCGCAATCAATTAGGCGAGACAGAAGAACTATCAGTATTCGAGGTTTTCGAAAAGGCACATACATTGGCACGACTAGACGGGGAGTTACCTACCCAAGATGTTGCAATACTACGGTTTTTGCTAGCAATAGTGTTAGCAGTATTTACCCGTGTTGATGAAAGGGGGAGTCGCTCTGTATTAAACGAGTTACCAGAAGAAGAGCAACGCTTAGAGGCAATCCGTCGCTGGAAAGCGTTATGGGATGCTGAGAAGCTTCCCATGCATGTTGTTCGTCAGTATCTTGAGTATTACCAAGACCGCTTTTGGCTGGTGCATCCAACAATGCCTTTTTATCAAGTTGCTGACCTACAAACGAGAAATGGCGAGTACAAGGATGCTTCGCAGATGGTAACCGACATACCATCTCGCATCGAGAGACGTTATTTTACGTTACGAACAGGCAAATCAGCTACTGAATTGGCCTGTTCTGAAGCTGCTCGTTGGTTGATAGCCCTGCAAGCTTGGGATTATGCCGGCAAAAAAGCTATCGTTATTGACAGCTACGGCAACCGCGGCTCAGAAAATGGCGGCGGTACTGGTTGGTTAGGCAAGCTAGGGGTTTTATATCTTCAAGATGAGAGCCTGCTAAAGACAATACTGTTAAACATGGTGTTGTTACATCAAAACGAGGTATTACTACCCACTGGCGTACCAATATGGGAGGAGGAGCCGAGGACAGCAATAAAGATAACACGACAGCCTGCTGGTTATATCGAGCTTCTTACTCACCAGTCAAGGAGGGTGTTCTTAAGGTTACAAGAAGAGAAGGTTGTAGGAGTTACCGTCTCATATGGCGATGTTTTTGACAAGGAGAACACCTTTATCGAGCAGATGAGCTCCTGGCATCAGACCAGTAAACCAGGGTCACAATATGAAATGATCCCAACGACCCATAAAGCTAGTAGAAGTCTGTGGCGTGATCTAACTTCCCTGCTACCCTTAGCGCAAGATGAAAGCACTGGTAGAGCCTTGCAAGTTGCCGGCCTGATCAATTGGGCACAGATGCTTCAGTATAACCAGATGTCTAAAAACGATATGTATCGGATCGTATCTGTTGGGATTGAGTACGGAACCATGCAAGCTGTCATAAACGAAGTCATCAATGATAGCATCTCTATCAATGCAAGCATGCTAGCTGACCTAAATGAAAAGTGGAGAATGGAAGTCATCAACTCCTTGAAAGCAACAGACGAATGTATCAGACAGCTCGGGACTCTTGCTCAAAGAATTGCTGTAGCCTCAGGAAGCGATGGTGGTGCAGCCGAGAAGACCACGGCTCAAAATTACGCCTACTATTCATTTGACCAGGTCTTTCGAAATTGGTTGGCATCGCTTGACCCTGAGCAAGACGACCTGGAGACCAAAGTGATCGAATGGCAAGGCTCTGTGTATAAGCTAATAACCGAACTAGCCGATGATCTATACGCGACAGCGAGTAGCAAATCAATTGTTGGGAGAGCCGGTTCAGGCGACAGACAAATCATTCCTGCACCAGTAGCATATATCAGGTTTAAAGGAGCTATACGCAAAATCTTGAGTAATACGAAAGGGGACGAGTAGGTTGAGTAAAGCAGATCAAGTATATAACTATGTTTCAAACAAGGTTTTTTATCTAAGCCAAAGCGGATCAAAGCAGTCAGCGAACCTTGCCAAGTTACGTCGTGGGCTTGGGAAAACACCTGGAGCAAGCCCTGAAATCTGGGAGGTCACACTTGCTGACTTACCAGGTGATTTAGCTGGCTATGATGGTGACCCAAGTTATGCTGAGTGGGCGATTCATGTCGCCCTGACACTGTTTGCTGCCCATCAACAAGGAAAGGCTGAGACAGTTAACGCTTCAGGTGTGCTTTTTGGAGGAGCTGTATCACAGCTGATTGACCCAGACCGAAGCAACGAGGACGGCATCAAGCGCCGTTTTGATGCTGCTTTGACTTCAGACGGGCTTAATGAGTTCGCTCATCACGCAAGAGGCTTGGTCCAGCTGATGAGAGCAAGAGATGTGAAGATGGATTATCCACTATTTGCTAGAAACATATACGATTACCAGTTCGTGGAGAGTAAAGACAGGGTTCGGTTGCGTTGGGGAGAATCATATTACAGAATCGACAGCCAGTCAGAAACAGATCAAGAAGGAGCACAAAATGAATAAAAAATTATATCTAGACATACATGTAATCCAGACAGTACCACCCAGTTGCTTGAACCGTGATGACACAGGAAGCCCAAAAACTGCAGTTTATGGAGGCGTCCGCAGAGCACGCGTCTCGTCGCAAAGCTGGAAAAAGGCAGTCCGTGATATGTTCAGGATGAATCTCGATGAGGCCGAGGTGGGTACCCGTACAAAAAAGATAGTTGATATGGTTGCCGAAAAAATCATCTTATTGGCTAATATGCCCTACGACGAGTCGATGGTACTAGCTGAAAGCATAATCAATGCGGCTGGTGTGACCACTAAAGACAAAGAAGCCAGGGCGTTGTTTTTCATGAGCGATAAACAAGCAGAGAATCTGGCAGAACTGGCTCTACTTGAAGAAACCCCAGACAAAAAGACCCTGCAAGCTGCTTTAAACCAAAACACTGGTATCGACATTGCTTTGTTTGGGCGTATGGTGGCTGACGACCCAAACTTGAATACTGATGCCTCAGCACAGGTTGCTCATGCCATCTCGACTCATCGGGTAGACAATGAGTTTGACTATTTCACTGCGGTAGACGACCGGTCCCCTGAAGACCATGCTGGAGCAGGTATGATCGGCACAATAGAGTTCAATTCAGCAACCATGTACAGATATGCAACTGTAGCAGTACACGAGCTATACAACCAGTTGGCTAGTGATCAAGAGGCAACTGCACGGGCGGTTGTAGAGTTTGTTAAAGCTTTTATCACATCAATGCCAACCGGGAAGCAGAACACATTTGCCAACCGTACTCCAGCAGATGCTGTTCTCGTATGTCTGAGGGACGACCAGCCAGTCAATCTTGTTGGTGCATTTGAGGAGGCTGTAAGGCTAAAGCCAGACCAGTCAGGCTATGTGAGACAATCAATCGATAACCTTTCTGAGTACCATCAAACCATCACCAGCACATTTGTCGAACCACCTATTATGAACTGGGGCCTTGGGTCTGACTTTAATAGCTCAACTGCTCCAACTGACCTCTTATCATTAATATTATCTTTAGATGAGAATATCAAGTCGACATACAATGACAATAGTTTATCTGGAGACTGAGATGAGCACTTTGTTATTGCGCTTTGCAGCACCAATGCAGTCATGGGGGTCAAGCAGCCGCTTTCAGACACGGGATACGAGCAGAGAGCCGACCAAAAGCGCAGTTATCGGTATGCTAGGCGCAGCTCTTGGTAAGCGACGGAACGAGCCGATCGATGATTGTGCCAGGTTTAACTTTGGGGTACGGATCGACCAACCAGGCAGGCTTCTTAATGATTTTCAGACTGCCCGTACTTTGGACAACAGGCAGACCTTTGTATCAAACCGCCGATACTTGTCTGACGCAGTCTTCGTTGTTGGAATAGAAGACGATATCGAAAAACTTATTGAATATGAGAACGCTATTAAGCACCCAATATTCCCACTTTTCCTAGGACGTCGGTCTTGCCCGCCTGCGCAGCCATTGGTCTTAGGTATCCGTGAGAATACCTCCCTGTTGGAAGCATTGCAAAACGAGCCATGGCAGGCTTCTGCCTTATATCAAAAAAAGCAGCATAGCCAACAGCAAGTATCACTTGAGATCGTTATTGACACACAATTTGGCGTGCCTAGCTCCTATACGCAAGACGACTTGCCGCTATCATTTGACCAGAATCATCGAATCTATAAGTCGCGGTCTGTGATGAGGATATTGGCAGGGGCAACAATAGACAATCAGGAAGCCACTGAAGCGATTAACACCACTACCAGCCATGACGCAATAACTGCTTTAGAAGGGAAATAGCCATGTATCTGTCACGCATCGAGCTAGACAAAACGTCACGCAATGTACGCCTAGCACTGGCAAGCCCACAAAGGATGCATGCAATCATTGCAGGATGCTTTGATGATTTGGAGGTAAAACAAAGGTCGCTTTGGCGTATAGATACGATAGACGAGAACACATACTTGCTCGTTTTTAGCATGGATATACCCGATTTCAATAGTCTTGCAGACCAATTCGCAATAAATGACGACAGTAAAATCATCACCAAAGCCTACGATTCGTTCTTGAACGGTTTTGAATGTGGAGAAACCCTTCGTTTCAGGATTACCGCCAATCCGTCTATCAGCAAGAAAAATAACACAGACCCAAATAACCGAGGCAGGGTGCTTGGCCATATTACTGTTGACCAGCAAAAGAAATGGCTAGAAGAACGCTCTCTGAAAAACGGGTTCGAATTGCTATCATTCGACATTGTGAGTAGGGGTGAAAGGGAATTCGAGCGGGGGAGCGGAATTGTAACATTTACAGTAGCCTCATATGAGGGCCTCATAAAAATCACAGATATAAAACTCTTTACTTACGCATTGGCTCATGGCATTGGAAGAGAGAAAGCATATGGCTGTGGCTTAATGACAGTAGCAAGATTATGAGCAATAACGTACCTGGGGCAGAAAAGCCCCTGATTCAAGAACTGCCAAGGATCTCAGAGAGAATGTCTTTCTTATATCTTGAACGTTGTTTGGTGAGTAGGCAGGACAGTGCTATTACAGTGACTGACGAACGAGGCAGCGTGCATGTACCGGCAGCATCACTTGGTGTGTTGTTGCTTGGTCCAGGGACGAACATCTCCCACCGGGCGATTGAGTTGATCGGTGACACTGGAGCAAGTATAGTCTGGGTTGGCGAGCAGGGTGTCAGGTTCTATGCACATGGACGACCTCTTACAACATCGTCGAAACTGCTTGAAAGACAAGCTGCGTTAGTCTCTAACAAGCGGTCACGTCTAAAAGTAGCTCGAATGATGTACCAATTACGTTTTCCTGGGGAGGACGTGTCAAAGCTTACTATGCAACAGCTGCGTGGTCGAGAAGGATCCAGGATCCGTTCAGTCTATAGAAGGCTTTCGAAGGAAACAGGTGTTGCATGGTCAGGCAGGGATTATTCGCCAGATGACTTTTATGCCAGCGATCCAATCAATATGGCTTTGTCAGCTGCACATACTTGTCTGTATGGGATTGCACATAGCGTTATTGTAGCGTTAGGATGCTCGCCTGGCCTAGGTTTTATCCACACAGGCCATGAACGGTCTTTTGTATACGACATAGCGGATTTGTATAAAGCTGAGCTGACCATACCAATTGCTTTTAAGGTGACTGCAGATAATCCAGAAGACATTGGGCCAGCAACTCGGCGTGCCGTACGCGATGCTGTTGCAGGCAGCCATTTGCTTTCACGAGTGGTTTCCGATATTCGACAACTACTAGGTAGCGGTTTGAGTGAAATCCCTATAGACGAGAGCATTGACAATTTGGAGCAGGATGTATTGCATCTTTGGGATGATAAAACAGGTACTGTTGATAGTGGTGTTTTGTACCAATCAGAAAGCGGTCGCTTGAGCCCAGCTGACGTCGACATGATTTTACAAGCAGGATACGGTGTGATATTGGAGGATGGTTTTGATTGTAATAACAGTGAGTGATTGTCCCATTGCGCTTCGAGGAGATCTGACTAAATGGCTTTTCGAGATCAATACTGGAGTCTATGTAGGACGAGTCAGCGCACGAGTCCGGGAAAATATCTGGGATCGTGTAAAGGACTCAATCAAACAAGGTAGGGCTACAATGGTATATTCTGCTCAAAATGAACAGGGCATGAACTTTCGCGTTCACAACTGTGAATGGGAGCCGATCGATTTCGATGGAGTCAAGTTGATGCTCAGGCCTAGTTCAGCACGTGTAAAAAAGCTTGGTGCACTACGCCTTGGGTTTAGCAACGCAAGCAGACGCCGTAAATGGAAATAACTCTGTGTTTCATGGTACTAAAAATAACATTTGGGAATTATTCAATGAACTTTGATAACCGAATAGAAACTGGTGTATATTATCTACAACAAGTCTGTGATCAGGGAGTCTTTAGTGTTTTCCCCGCACATGCGGGGGTGATCCCTAGAAGACATAAAAGAAGGGAGTAGGCATGGAGTTTTCCCCGCACATGCGGGGGTGATCCCGGAGTCGATTTCGGCTGGTTCCCAGACCCTGGGTTTTCCCCGCACATGCGGGGGTGATCCCGCCCCCCTGGTGATCCCGGTGGCGATCGAGGCGTTTTCCCCGCACATGCGGGGGTGATCCTCCAGTTTGCCTCTAAAGGCACGGTTGAGGACAGTTTTCCCCGCACATGCGGGGGTGATCCTCTGCCTGCTCTTCATCCTGCGTTAAACCTTGGGTTTTCCCCGCACATGCGGGGGTGATCCCAGCGAAATTCCGCGCAAAAGAAGTCAAATACAGTTTTCCCCGCACATGCGGGGGTGATCCTTGGGCATGGGAGGGATATAGCTCATCTTACAAGTTTTCCCCGCACATGCGGGGGTGATCCCTGCTGGCTTAGACGTGCCACGTCCTTGATCGAGTTTTCCCCGCACATGCGGGGGTGATCCCCTCCTCAATCAGGATCACCAGCACCCCGTTGGGGTTTTCCCCGCACATGCGGGGGTGATCCCCGTGATCAAAGGGCAGCCGACTAGCCAGGAGGGTTTTCCCCGCACATGCGGGGGTGATCCGCTGTGCCTGAACTGCTGCTGATATAGGTCGGGTGTTTTCCCCGCACATGCGGGGGTGATCCTTCCAAGCAGGTTGCCTCCAAGGCCCTGCCTATGTTTTCCCCGCACATGCGGGGGTGATCCTAGGGCTGCTCGGTCAAATCGACGGTAAAGCAAGTTTTCCCCGCACATGCGGGGGNGATCCTTACGGGGGGG
>JGI24702J35022_10002592_pt1 | contig 10985 bp, 8 predicted proteins | sample TergutTh196P4_FD_35022 | JGI IMG/M metagenome (IMG submission 35022)
CTCAAACAATGAAATCTTCGTGCGGTTCCTGAAAATGCTTCGCGATAAATACCTTTTCAGAAACGCAGGCAAAGATTATACCTTTCACAGCGTCATACTGGCCGGCGTTTACGACGTCAGGAACCTCAAGCAAAAGATGATCCTGGCCGGTAATTACACGCCCAGCGTCGGCGAAAGCTCCCTGAACTCGCCCTGGAACATTGCCGTAGATTTCAACATTGACATGTCGTTCTCGGCGAAGGAAATTGAAACGATGCTCGTCGACTACGAGAACGACCACCATACCGGCATGAACATCAGCGAAATNGCNCAGGANATCCGTTTCTATACAAGCGGTTATCCCTATCTCGTTTCAAGAATTTGCCTGCTGATCGAAAGGGATCTGGACAGCAACTGGACACTGGCAGGCGTACAGGAAGCGATCAAAATGATTTTGGTAGAAAGAAGTACGCTGTTTGACGACCTGTTTAAGAAGGTGGAAGAGCATCCTGATTTACAGAACCTGTTGTATAACCTGACTGTTGGCGCTCAAGAATTTTCATATACGCCGCACGATCCTGTTATAAAATACGGTTTAATGTTTTGTTTTTTAGACAGAAATGATACTTTGGTAAAGATACACAACAAAATTTTTGAAATCGTTATCACCGAATATTTTATTTCACGAAACAGAACTACGCCGAAGCACAGAAATGTAAATAACATCTCGAAAAGTGAAATCATCAAAGACAATGTTTTCGATATGGAGTTATGCCTTAGCCGGTTTAAAAGTCACTATGCGGAGATATACACCGCCAAAGACCTCGATTTTCTCGAACGCGACGGCAAACTGATATTTCTCACTTATCTGATGCCATTAATCAATGGAACAGGATTTTATCACTTTGAATCCGAGACGCGCGACAATGGGAAAATAGATTTGGTGATAGACTTCCTGCGGCAGCAGTTTATCGTCGAACTCAAACTGTGGCATGGCGAGAGCCGTCACGAAGCGGCCTGCGAACAGTTGGCCAACTACCTGAAATCGAAAAACATGGATTGTGGTTACCTGCTTACCTTTGACTTCCGCAAAAATTGCGACGACCGTTTCGCTGAAAACAGATGGATAGACTGCAATGGTAAACGTATCTTTGATGTGGTGTTGCGGGTAGGGAAAGAATAATCCCCTTCCCCCCCATTTTCAACAGGTATGTCATGGTGGGAATGGGTATTTGTAATGTAAAAAATATCACATTTGCAGCGGATTACAAATCCTTATATTCATCACATTCGGATTACAAATCCGAATGGACGAAGGTTATTTTTTATGAACATAAGATTGATTTATTTGAAAGAATGTTTTACATTTGCGGAATATTAAAGTAAAAGATTATGTTAGAAAAACAAATATTAAAAGACCATCAGGGAACGCCTATGGGAGTTTTTATTCCTATACAATCCTGGAATAACTTAATCTTTCAATATCCCGATATAGAGGCTTTAGATACCGCCTTGCCACAATGGGAGAAAGATTTTATTGATATGCGTTTAGATATGTCACAACGTTATCCTGAACGTTTGAAACCTGTTGAAATGCTTTTTGAAACCCTTTAAAGCGTTCTGATAATGTATAAAGTTCTTTATCTTGATGAAGTAGAAAACGATATTGCCGCAGCAAAACAGTGGTATACTGANCAAGAGGACGATTTGGATGTGCGATTTGCCACCGCTTTAAAAGAAACATTATCAANCATTTTGAAAATGCCTTCAGCATACGCTGTAAGATACAGAAANGTGCGAATTGCCCATACTAAAATTTTTCCTTACAATGTTCATTTCTATATTGACGAAGTCAAATCACAAGTTGTAATTATTGGTATTATTCATAAAAAAAGGAAAAATGCACTATTTCTTAACCGATAAAACACAAAAAAGACCAGTATTCAACGAGCGTGCCTGTTGCACAATTGTATTTTTAGGCTGAAAGCCTTTTACAAATCCGAATGGACAGCGCATGAACGGAGGACAGCGTCACTTCCTGATGATCTTCACCTCTTTCGGGGCTTTGATTTGGGATACGATTTTGCCGTCTTTGCCTTTGCTATGTTTGATTGAGACGACGCCAAACGGCGTTGGATAAGTCCCTTCCACCCATTCCAGATCACCCAGATTGGGCGCGATCCGCAACACCTTACTGCCGGGTTCAACGACTTCGACACCTAACACATGCCTTGTCAGCCAGGCAGTCGGCCCCGAAGCCCATCCATGACAGAAGCTATGCCGGTAGCCCGGATAACAGTATGCGCCAAAGTCGCCGTGAATATCTTTTTTGCCTTCAGGCGTCAGTTCGTCCAACCGGGCGGCGTTGGTAGTCCATTCCAGGTCGAAATCTTCCCAGAACGTGGTAGCCCCCATATCGAGCATACCCCCCCAGTATGAACGTATGATATCCAACGCTTCCTGGTATTGTCCGGCCANCGCCTGTGCTTCAAGCATATAATAACCGTAGAANGTCGAAAAACCTTTCGGGCCGCCGACCGACACCACTTCGTCGCACATCGCCTTTGGATCCGCAATGCCGGCAATAGCCATCAAAGCGGCCCCCTGTTTCAGTTCGTTATGCCCTTTTACTAAACGATTTAACCGTTCAGCGGCCGCTTTGCTTTTTTGGGCGGACGTCTCCTCTCCCAATATCAAACTTAACTTTTCCGCATCTTTCAAAGCCCAGTAGAGCAAGGCGCGGTAACCGGCTTCAACGCCCGGTGTGTTGGGCGATGAAGGCCAATCTAAAAAACGGCTGACTGCCAATGTCTCATTGCCGTTCTCATCAATTTTCCCATCTATCAGATCGATCAGACCAAGAATATAAGGCTTGTGTTTTAACAAAAAGTCCATCCGTCCATGTTGCATATACCATTCGTACTGGATAATCAGGTACCACATCGAATAGGCGCTCATATTGTTCATCCACCTGGGTAAGGGGAACTGTTCGCAAGCCAGGTCGAGGCTTTTGGGTACGACTTCATTGTATCCGAAAACGCTCGTAATCGTGGATGTCTCGGGGTGCATATCGCCTAACCAGACCAACCGGTCGCGTTTGATGCCATCCCACAGGTATTCTTGCATGTTTAGGTGTACGGTATAGGCGCCGGTCATCCATATTTGATTGAGTCGCTCATCATTACTCTTGAACGAGCCTATATAGGGAATATCGCGATANCGCAGGATAGCCCTGGCCTCCCGCAGGTGAATGGAGGTTTGTTGCAACAGGTCGATACGGACAAAACGAAACCCCGTATTTCCGATTTCAATCATCCCGTCGCGTGGTATTTCCATGATGATATNGCGNTTGGCATGGTCGTCGGTCGCAAATCCGACTTTCCATTCGGAGTTGTTTGTCTGGCTGTTACATTCGCCTACCGATTCGCCGAAACGGATCCTGACTAACGAAGGTTCACGCCGCGGCGAACTGCCTAAAACCAATTGCAGACCGCCATGAATCTCGATGCCATAGTCTAACAGGATCGAAGCCGTTTCGTTTTCGGTCGTTGTCATCCGGCAGGCATTATGTGTGCCAAGCTCGGTCTGGCTGATGCCTTCCTTTAGCAGAACAGATTCGTTATTAACTAATTTCCCTCCGCCATCATATTTCCATACAATCCGTTGCGGTGAAATAAATACGCGGGACAATTCGTCGCGTTGAATTTTCCCGATTTTTCCAGTCTCCAATACNGGAGGGATATCAGCGTTCAGCAAAGGCAGCGAACAAAAAACAAGAACTACAATCAATGGCGCTTTCATGTTATTTACATTTTACATTATTTATCTATTAAAAATCTTTGAATCAGGTAAGTCATTGCTGTTAGATACGATTTTCCGTATAAGAGGTCATCTTTCAGGGCAGTCACATCTTCGTTTCCGGCCGGTTTTAATGAGGTTCGGGTTGAATCGCTCCAGACATAATACACCGGTTTCTTTTCGAAGCGAACGCAGCCGTTACGGGTCAGGATCACATTGTTGTCCGTGATGGCGAAGTTTGTATCCGTCTGTTGTTTATCTAACAGGTTGACACCCGACTTCACATAGGACACGTCGGATAAGGCTACATGATAAATGGTCGGAAAAACATCCTTGTGTGAAGCAAAACATGCGGTGTCGTATTCGCCAATCGCCTGTTTATATTTTTCGGGGATATAGAGCAGAAAGGGTACGCCATATTTATCAATCGGGTGCAAATCAGAATAGTCGAATACGGCGCGGGCATTGTGGTCGCCTGTTACGGCAATGATGGTGTTTTCGCCCAATGGAGACGCTTTGATCCTTTTGATGAAATTACCCAGGCAATCGTTGGCATACTGGTAGGTAATCAGATGCTTGCGGGTGAAACTGTTGCCCGATGTATGCGCATATTTTGTATGTTCGGGCAAATTTACAGGGAAAGGATGATAGGTGTTAGGCAGCGTATAGGGGGGATGGTTGCTCGTTGTCATCCCGAAAATAAATTGAGGTTGCCCTGTCTGTTCGCTGAGTATATCATAGATTCGTTCGAAAAGAAATTCATCGTAAGCGCCCCAATCNCTTGAAGTAGTGTTTTTGATATGGTACTCCAGACTTGCAAGTCCTTCTACCTCATCAAAATATTGACGGGGAATGAACTTGTCCATATTCCGCCAGCCTAATTTACTTCCTGTGATGAAAGTGGCCTGGTAACCCTTATCTTTAAACGGTTTGACAGAAGAAGTTCCCATCTGCCTGCCTACATAGACCGAATGGGAAATAGGCTCCATCACATTTTTAACCAACAGACATTCAAGTGAATAAATAGTAGATGATACAGCCGGCAGAAAATGGGTGTACCGGATACATTCGGGCAAAACGTCTTCGAGCGAGCCTAACAGGTTCATATTATCCCCGTCGTGCAGCGAAAGAAAATATTCGCTCATGCTTTCCATCAAGATAAACACGACATTCGGAGGATTTTGTTGCAGCAATGAATCGACAGGCGTACGGTCTGATAATGCAATCATCAATGAATCGGGATGACCGGATACCTGTTTCAACATATAGATGGATATGGCTTCTTCGGGAGATGAAAAACCGTAGGTATTCAACGCTTTATCAATGTCGACATGTATCTTTTGCATGATTCTGTCTTTGTAGGCGGACTTAAGTGCATACACGCCGTTTAACACAAGGTTATTGATGGAGCTGTTGACCGAAACGACAGAACTGCTTATTTGTAGAGGATAATAATTTACTGACCCTCTTATGCTTATAAAAACGAACGCCCAACACAGCACAACCATCCCGGTCTTCACCGGCAGGGAAAAGGGTCGTATGCTGATGTTTATTTTTTTACGGGCAAGACCAATCAGAACGTAGAGAAGCCATCCTGTAACACCCATAAAAAGATGAGCCAAAACAACCGGATATTCATCCCAGATGGTTTTGATAATTGCCTGCGTATCGTCTTCAATTATACCGAAAATAAACACGTTGATATGTGATCTGTAATAGTTTAAGAAAAAGAAATCGACAATTTCGATATACAGGAAAAGAATAATCAGGATGGTAAAGTAAATCCGGCTTATCTGGTCGTATAACCGGTAATAAGCGATTGTGTATGAGGGAAAAAGTAATCCGGCGGTGTTGAAAAGAATCACCGGCGACAGACAGAAGACAATCGTTCTTGTATCAAACAAAAATCCGTAGAAAAATGCTTTCAACAAATCTACCCATAAACCGTCGATGCCGGGAGGTTCGAAGCCTGTCCAGATAATGATTCTGAATACATTAAAGACGAACAACAGGAATAAGTAGACTGCCAGTGTATGAAAAAGTCTGTTCAGGAAAAATGCAAAATGATCCGGTATGTTTTTTTCGAAATTCATTCAAAAAGGTAAATTAGACCGCAAAGATAAAATAATTAAGTTGAAAAGATACACGAAATCATCTTTATTGAAAAATATGTTATATAACATATTTTTATATTATCTTAATCAAAGGAAGTGAAGTAATTTTACACGCAAATTTGATTATTGCGACTTATTATGAAGAAAGAACAGACCCTTTCGGGCTTGAATGCAACCCATTTCAGCAAGACTGTTGACGGGAAAGAAGTATCACTCTGTGTGTTGGCAAACAGAGGTGGCAGTGAATTGGCGCTTACCAACTACGGCGCTATCATCGTTTCGTTGATGGTTCCCGACAAAAACGGGACAATGACGGATGTAGTTACCGGATACAATTCCTTAGAAGATTATTTTTCGTCGGAGAAATCTTACTTGGGCGCAATCTGCGGTCGTTACGGAAACCGGATCGCCAAAGGAAGATTCACTTTGGATGGTGTGGTATATGATCAATTGGCGGCGAACAACGGTCCCAACCATTTACATGGAGGTATCAAAGGTTTCAATGCAATGGTATGGGATATGTATCAGAAAGATAATCAGACGGTTGAATTAACATACATCTCTCCTGACGGTGAAGAAGGTTTTCCGGGTACGCTGAAAACGACCCTTACCTATCGTTTGACGGACGACAACGAATTGGTCATCACCTATCATGCTGTCACGGATAAACCGACTGTCCTCAACCTGACCAATCATTCGTACTTCAATCTTTCGGGCGTTGGCGATCCCTCGATCTATGATCATCTGGTAGATATCAATGCTGATTCTTATCTCCCGACCGATGATACATCCATCCCTTACGGTCCGCCTGCAAAGGTGGAAGGTACGCCGATGGATTTCCGTACGCCTTATGCCATCGGCGACCGGATTGGCGACAGTTTCGAACAATTGGTTTTCGGCAATGGCTACGATCATGCGTACATTATTAATAAGCAACCCGGCGAATTGGCTTTTGCCGTGCGGTGTTTTTCTCCCAAGACAGGCATCGTGATGGAGGTCTTTACGACCGAACCGGGGGTACAGATGTATACGGGCAACTGGCTGTCAGGCGATTATCCAGGGAAAAACGGACTTTGCTATCCGCAACGTTCGGCAGTTTGCTTCGAAACACAACACTTGCCCGACAGTCCGAATAAGCCTGATTACCCGACAACTACGCTTCGTCCGGGCGAAGTATTTAACAGTCAAACAGTTTATAAATTTTCAATACAATAAATTATTAACAATAAAAAAAAATGATTATGGAAACGAAAAAGAATTACACGTTACCGATTATTATGATGATCCTGCTTTTTGGTATGATCTCATTTGTTACAAACTTAGCCGCGCCNATGGGAGTGGTACTAAAAGCCCAGTTTGGCGTNTCCAACGCCATGGGGATGCTGGGCAACATGGCTAACTTTATTGCGTATGCCGTCATGGGGATTCCGGGCGGTATATTATTACAAAGAATTGGCTATAAGAAAACGGCTTTATTAGCAATTGCCATTGGTTTTGTGGGCGTCCTTATCCAGTATTTCTCAGGATATGCAACAGAAACATCAGCCATGATTGTTTATCTTCTTGGCGCATTCGTAGCCGGTTTTTCCATGACACTGCTCAATACGGTCGTCAATCCCATGCTGAACACCTTGGGTGGCGGCGGAAACAAGGGCAACCAGTTGATTCAGGTTGGCGGCTCTTTTAATTCTGTGATGGCTACATTCACCCCTGCTTTTGTAGGTATATTGATCGGCGAAGCGACGAAAGCCCAAATAACCGATATTTTCCCCGTCATGTACATTGCCATGGGGGTATTTGCCCTTGTGTTTTTTGTATTATTGGCTGTATCTATTCCCGAACCTCTCGCTGAACGCGCTTCCGAATCGTTGGGCAAGCTCATGTCAGGCGCTTTGAAGTTCAGACATTTCATCTTTGGCGCTATCGGTATCTTTGTTTATGTTGGCGTCGAAGTAGGCACGCCCGGCACAATGCTTCTCTGGCTTTCGGATGCTAAAGTATCTTCCGTAGGCGCTTCAGCAGCAGGTCTTGTAGCCGGAACCTATTGGTTTCTGATGCTTATCGGACGTTTGATAGGCGCCTCTATCGGGGCCAAGGTGTCGAGCAAAACAATGCTTGCTACCGGTTCATTGGTGGCAGTGCTCTTAGTGACGGCGGCCATTTTTTCACCGACAACAATTGCAGTACCGGTTCCGGCATTTGATGCAGGGTCGATGTCATTTTTATTAACTGATGTTCCCATCAATGCCATGTTCCTGATATTGGTNGGTTTGTGTACTTCGATCATGTGGGGTGGCATNTACAATCTCGCTGTCGAAGGATTAGGCAAATATGTGGCTGTCGCATCCGGTCTTTTCATGGTCATGGTCTGTGGTGGAGGAATCATNCCCTGGATTCAAGCCAATGTTGCCGACATGTCNGGTTATATTCCCAGCTATTGGGTCATGTTTGCAGGTTTCGCTTATCTGCTTTTCTACGCGTTGATAGGCAGCAAAAACGTGAACAAAGATATCTCGGTCGATTGATGCGGGAATGAATGGATCTATGGATATAAAACAAAGATCATGGAGATAGAACAAGTAAGGAGCCGCTTCATCAAGCATTTTGACGGGAGTACGGGGACGGTATATGCTTCGCCCGGACGTGTAAACTTAATCGGTGAACATACGGATTACAACGGAGGATTTGTGTTTCCCGGAGCGATAGACAAAGGAATCATGGCCGAAATCAAATTGAATGGCACACAGAAAGTACGCGCCTATTCGATTGATATGAAAGACTATGTCGAATTTGGATTCAACGAAGAAGACCTGCCCCGTACAAGCTGGGCAAAGTATATCTTTGGCGTATGCCGCGAGATAATCAAACGGGGCGGTCAGTTGGAAGGATTTAATACGGCATTTGCCGGTGATGTGCCGTTAGGCGCGGGGATGTCGTCGTCAGCCGCTTTGGAAAGTACATACGCTTTTGCCTTGAATGAACTGTTCAATCTGGGAATCGACAAGTTCGAACTGGCTAAAATCGGACAGGCTACCGAACATAATTACTGCGGCGTGAAATGCGGGATCATGGATCAATTCGCTTCCCTGTTCGGTAAGAAAGGACATCTGATCCGGTTGGATTGCCGTTCGCTCGAACATGAATATTACCCCTTCGATCCGCAAGGATACAAAGTCGTATTATTGGATACGGTGGTCAAACACGAACTGGCGTCTTCGGCCTATAACAAACGGCGTGAATCGTGCGAACGTGTTGCTGCCAAACTCAATGCCGAATTTCTGCGTGGACAGACAATGGAGCAGTTGCAGGCAATCAAAAACGAAGTCAGCGAAGAAGATTATAAACGCGCCGAGTATGTGATCGGCGAAGAGCAACGCGTATTGGATGTGTGTGAAGCGCTTCAGAAAGGCGACTACGAAACCGTCGGACAAAGGATGTACGAGACACATTACGGCATGAGCAAACTGTATGAAGTGAGTTGCGAAGAACTTGATTTCCTGAATGATATTGCCAGGGAATGTGGTGTCACGGGTTCGCGTGTGATGGGCGGGGGCTTCGGCGGATGTACGATTAATTTAGTCAAAGACGACTTGTACGAACCGTTTATTGCCAAAGCCAAAGAAGCTTACAAAATAAAATATAATCGTTGTCCGAAAGTCTACGATGTCGTAATTAGCGACGGCGCGCGTAAACTGTGCGATTAAGCGGCGATATGACAGAAATAAATATGAATTAGCCTTTAAAAGGTTTCATAGTTTTTTTTATGTTTTCATTTTGTGGAGAGCCGGGGGTTGGTGAAGCCTTCGGTTCTTTTTTATTCAAACAATAAAGCGCCGAATCGTATATAGTCGTGAAAAGTCCTCTCTGTCAGTTGCCACGACCAGTTTTTTGACCGCTCTTCGTCGTAGTCGACCCTGTAAAAGTTGGCTCTCCACTTGTCTCCCGGTTTGGGTGGTACGTTGCGAAGCGGACTTAAAAGCTTATACGGAATACAAAATTCGGCGGTCCATCCGGTGATTGCCGCCTGCGGCTGTTGCACGCCACCCCGAACGGTCACGGCGTGTTGCGTTTTTCTGTTTTCTTCATAATGAAAAGGTTGCCATCGAAGAAGTTCCCCTTCATTGTTCGAAATCATGATCGGCAATTCATAGTTTAAAGGCGAAATCTCGTATTCGAAATAAAAAGGGATTGATTCGTCGGTCCAGAAAAATACTTCCACCACATCTTCGATCCAGAGATCGGAAAAGTCGGTCTCCATTGTGGCCGTAATCTTTTGGTCCTGACAATCGAACAGACAATAGACGCCGGTAGGTGAGTAGAGCATCTTTACGCGGGTGATACGGGAAAGATCGACTTCGGCAGGACGGCGTTGTGTGAGCGGCAACCATGCCGCCATGTCCCAATTTCGGTTACTTCCATCTCCGGTGACACTGAAATCTTCAGTCTTTGAAACCTTGTACATGGCTTCCGGACTGTTCGTTTCTACAGTTTGGGCGGATGCCTGTATGAACCATACCGAAACGAATATCCATAAAAAACGGCTAATCTTAAACATATTTCTTTGTTATTTAAGGGTTAAAAAAATTATTCAAAAATTTCCCAAAGATAGTTAAAAATAATACGGCAAAGAATTTTTTGTATTACTTTTGTACGAAATCTGCATACAACAATTAACGCCAAATTGTGTGAACATGTTGCGGATTCCATTATATCTATTTAAAAATTAATGATGTACAAATAATAATTGAATGATATGAAAAAGAAAATAAACATTTTATTGATCGTTATGTCCCTGATTATGATGTCGGGATGCGACATAACCAAAGGATTGCAAAGCGTAGTTAATATGAAGAATTGTGAGTACCGGTATCAATCCATTACGAATCTGAAGGTATCGGGCATAAATATTTCCAATGGTATTTCCGTCCTGCAAGTACCTCAAATACTTGCCATACTGGGCGGTTCGACTTCTTCCATCCCGCTTGATTTTACGCTGAACCTTGATGTACATAATCCCAATCCGTCGCAGGCGGCTTTTCAGGCCTTGCAATACATTATCCAGATTGATGAGGTGGAATTTACGAACGGCATGTT
>JGI24702J35022_10002593_pt1 | contig 10981 bp, 10 predicted proteins | sample TergutTh196P4_FD_35022 | JGI IMG/M metagenome (IMG submission 35022)
GTTCCAGGCGATCTCGTGGTAGGATGCGATTCACATACCTGCACCTATGGTGCCCTTAACATATTCTCAACGGGAGTGGGGTCTACCGATGGCGCTGCGGCTATGATCTCGGGCAAGCTTTGGTTCAAGGTTCCTGAGACCATAAAGGTCATCATGAATGGCGAGCTGCCACGCGGCGTATACTCCAAAGACCTCATCTTATACCTTGCCGGACTCATCGGAGTCGATGGTGCAACCTACCAGGCCATTGAGTTTTGTGGCCCGGTCATTGACGCACTCAGCATAGACGCCCGGATGACCATCTCGAATATGGCAATCGAGGTCGGTGCAAAAGCTGGCCTTATGAAAGCAGACGAGAAGACCTTCGCGTTTATTGATAAGCGTGCCGCGCGTAATGGCACTCCGCCTGCCCGTCAGCCGCAAGCTGTCGAGCCAGATACGGATGCATGCTACATCCAGACTATAGAGATCGATGTCTCAGAGATAAGCCCGCAGGTCGCAAAGCCCCATTCTGTGGGAAACGTCTGTGGTGTAGACGAGGTAGTTGGTATACCTGTTTCAGAAGGGGTTATCGGCACCTGTACNAACGGGCGTCTTGANGATTTTGCTATTGCAAGTAGCATTTTAGCTAACAGGACGATCCATCCGGATTGCCGCCTTGTGGTGGCACCNGCCTCACGCGATATCTATCTGGATGCGATGTCTGCAGGCTACATCCAGACACTCGTCAAAGCAGGTGCNTGTNTNGTCACGCCAGGCTGTGGCCCCTGTGTAGGGACACATAATGGTGTGCCCTCAGATGGCGAGAATGTGATTTCTACCGCCAACCGCAACTTCAAGGGGCGTATGGGAAACAGCAATGCGTTNATCTATCTGGCCTCACCTGCCACCGTTGCTGCCTCAGTGCTNAACGCACAGATAACCGANCCCCGCGACTATATATAAATACAGTATGCGGAGAAATGACAANCACCAGGAGAAANGATGATCATCAAGGCTTTGGCATTCAAGTTCGGNGACGANATCAACACCGATTACATCATCTCTGGCAAATACAAATTCAAAAGCAACGACATGAAAGAAATGGCGCACCATGCCATGGANGAGCTCGATCCCAGGTATTATGAACGCGTCTCGNCGCAGGGAGGTCTTCTTGTTGCTGGCAAGAACTTTGGTTGCGGTTCCTCACGCGAGCAGGCCCCGCTTGTATTAATCAATTCAAATACCAAAGCAGTGCTCGCGAAAAGCTTTGCACGTATCTTCTACCGCAACGCGATCAACATCGGGCTGCCGCTTGTTGAATGCGATACAACCAGCATTAACGAAGGCGACGAACTCGAGCTTGACCTTGAAGGCGGCGTNGTAAAAAACCTCAGCACCAATGAGGTAATCGGCTTTGCCCCTCTGCCCCCTGTCATGGCGACCCTGCTTGCCGACGGTGGCCTGGTGGCACACTTCAATAAGAATGGTGGTTTTGCCCTGTGAACCCTACTCCTCGTACAACAACTCAAAAACCCTCCTCGAAAACGACCACGAAGGCAGGGAAAACAGCCCAACCCGCTTCTTCAAAAGCTCAACGTCAGATTATCTTTGACCCAGGAGCCGATCGCCTTGAGCTTGCGGAGAAGGCNATAGCTGATCTGGTGATCCTTGAGACACTGGTTGATAACCTGTCGGGTGACCAGCGCAGGATAAGGCAATTCTCCGCAGCTACNCTNGATATCATATCCAAACTACAACCCGAGCTTCTTGTAGGCTATCTTCCAGATATTGTCGATGCGCTCCATCGGCCCGAGGCACAGACCCGATGGGAATGTCTTGAAGCCTTGTCTAGTATTGTGAAGTTCAACCCCGAGGCCTGCGACGACGCTATTGTGGGAGCCGAAGCATCCCTGTATGACGACAGCTCTGGCTCGGCTCGTCTTGCAGCGGTACGCTTTTTATGTGCGTATGGCGCCCTCGACACCAAACGTGCCAACAGGGTCTGGCCCTTCATCGACGAAGCTATCCAGTGCTATCATGGCGACCCTGAGTTCCAGGACATGCTCGCTTCGGTNTCTCAGTTTGCATCGGGCAAGATTGGTATCGTGGTCAAAAGGGCGTTAAGCGAGCGCATGAGTTTTGATGCGAAGAACTCNAAGGGCCAACTGGGGCGNCGNGCCACAGCTATTGTAGAAATCTGCGGTATCTAACCGAATAATGCCGTATTATATAAGAGGACATCATATATGCTTGTGAATGCATGGAGTGTGGAGTCTACGGCGTTTCTAGACCCTGATAGCTATGGGTCTTACGGTTCTGGCTGTGCTGATGTAGGTAAGACGTTGGCTATACTGATAAAGGATAGTAGGGGATAGGGTGTATCTCAAGTCGTTGGTCATCAAGGGCTTCAAGTCCTTTGCTGACCGCTCGCACATAAGCTTTGAACCGGGAATCTCTGTGATTGTGGGACCCAATGGTTCNGGCAAATCCAATATCTCAGAGGCTGTCATGTGGGTGCTTGGCGAACGCAACGCCCGCAACCTGCGTGTCCAGTCGCTTGAGGAGCTTATCTTCTCAGGGTCTTCGGCCCGTGCGGCTGTAAGTGTTGCCGAAGTTGACCTTGTGCTGGACAACTCAGATGCTACCTTGCCTATCGAGTTTGACCAGGTTGCAATCACCCGCCGTATGTATCGCAACGGAGAAAGTGAGTACTTTATCAACTCATCACCCTGCAGGCGTCTGGATATCATCGATATCCTCTACGACTCTGGGATTGGGCAGGCAGCGAATTCCATTATCAGTCAGGGTAACCTTACCGNGGTACTTGAATCGCGCCCAGAGGACCGTCGCGAGCTCATTGAAGACGCCGCAGGGATTTTGAAGCATAAGAAACGCAAAGAGCGAGCTACGCGTAAGATCGATGTGATGGATCAGTCCCTTGATCGAGTCAATGACGTCATCAAGATCATTGATTCTCAACTCAAACCTCTGGAGAGACAGGCGCAGCGGGCAAAAGAGCACGACGCTCTCACCGAGGAGCTCAAAGAGCTTGACCTCTCGCTCGTTGTCGATGACCTGCGCCAGCTACAAAGTGAATGGAACCTGCTGAATAAACGTGGCAACGAGATAGAGGCAGAAGCCGAGCTCGCCCATTTCAGGCTTGGTGAACGTGAACTCGAACTCACCAGGCGCCAGGTCGCCCTTGAGGAGAAGGGCCTGTTTGTTGGCGATATCAATGAGCAGCGCATCCGTTGCATCTCCATTATCCAACGTCTTGATGCCGGTATGCTCCTGCTGGAAGAAAAGGGGAAGAACATGGTCGCGCGGCTCTCTGAGCTGCGGGCTATGATACATAACTCAAAAACGCGCCTGGCCAGTTTTGAAGAGGAGAGCAAACGTCTGTCCCGCGAGGTCAACACAGACCACGCACGGCTCGAGTCGCTCTATGGACGCTTCAATGAGCTTGGGCGCGACTCAGAGGCGGCGACGCGCAACCGTAAAGAGGCCGAAGANCGTTACTCTGAGATCACTGCGTCTTTGCGCAGTAGACAAACAGCGTATGATGCGGTAAAGGCCAACCTTGACAAAGCAAACGACTCGATGGCATCCTTTGAGCTTGAAGAAAACCTGCTTCGCGAACGGTATGACCAGATAGACTCTGAGTTTTCCTCAACGCAAAGCCTGCTCGCAGCGCGTCGNTCAAAGCTCGAAGATGCTGAGAACTCACTTGAGAAGGCGCGTCGTACCTCAGACCTGGCAAAGACCGAGATAGATAAGTTCGTACGTATTTTCGAAGAACGAAAGCGTCGGCTTGACGGCAAACGCACCGAACTCATCGAAGCACGTGCGCAGCTTAAAGGCCTTGAGGAGATTGACCGTGCGTTTGAAGCAGCTTCTCCGGCACTTTCATGGGTCATGTCGCGTAAAGAAGACCTGACAGGTGTCATAGGGCCGCTCTCGCAGTCATTCAAGATCAAGAAGAACGTCAAACTGCCTCTTGGCATGACGACGACTATGCTAGAGCATCTGGTCGAGCGCCTGCTGGGTTCTGATTTCTTTGGGTTGTTGGTAAACGATAACGAATCAGCGCGCCTGATTGCAGAAAAGCTGTTGGCCGACGGCAACATGCAGGGTGCGATCTCGCTTTTACCTGTAGATAGCATGCGGGCTGTCAACGGCCAGTCCATTCGTGGTGAGCGGCTCATCGATTATCTTGAATACCCTGTTGAGCAGCACCAGGCCTTCCTTTCCCTTCTCGGCGATATTTACCTCGCTCCCTCGATTGCCGACGCGCAGAAATTCCATATGCGCGACCAGCTTGGCGTACGTTTTGTCACTGCCGACGGAGCAATACTTTGGTCTACGGGCAAACTTACGCTTGGTGTGCAGGTCGATGATGTCGACGGTGTGATGGAGCGCCATCGCAAGATGGAAGCACTCACAGAAGACATTGAAGGGCTCATCAACGAGATCACAGACATCGAGATGGAAGTATCTGTTGCGGAGAAAAACCTTGAGAAAGCCCAACAGGATGATTTTGAGATCTCGCAGGACAGNGCCAGGCTTCAAGGAGACGCCGATTCGGTGCGTGACGAATTAAGCCGTATAGAAGAATCCATGGCGAAGATGCTGTTCAGGCTCGAAGAGAGCAAGAAGAAAATTGATGATGTACGGCAACGACGTGACGGCACCGCACCTCTGCAGGCTGAGTATAAGCAGCGCGCAACGAGCTTAAGCGACGACATCGCTTTGATGACAGAGCAAGCCGAGGTGGCTTCTGAGGAGCTTGTCAGGGCGACCGAAGAGAAAAACCATCTGAGNGAGCGCCTTTCTGACTGTAAAATCGACCTTGAGACCTCCAAAAGCGCAGCGGCATACGGCCAGAACAACCTTGATGCNNCACTNAAGGAGATCGAACGCCTTAAAGCTACCCTTGAGGTATCTGAACAGACCGAACGTTCGCTCAATCTCATACGCTTTCGCATAGACCCTCTCTATAAGATGTATAGCGAGCTGCAGGCAGCTGCGACCCGATGGGCAGAAAAGCTCAGGAACCAGGCCTCACTTGAACAGACAGACTCGACCAACCTGAGAAGGGTGATCAACGAAGCCNCCAAAGCAGTCGAGGAGGCTCGTGCNGCAATCGAAGAAATCAACGAACGGCGCATGGTGGTCCTTATCGAGCAGGGTAAGCTGGAGAGCAGTGTGCAGCACGCGATGCAACGAATCGTAGATGAGTATGAGACGTCGATAGAGGCTGCGTTGGGAGTCTCNTCACCCGATGACCGCACCCGGGCTGAGGAATATGCCAATCGTCTACGCAAGAAGATCGCAACCCTTGGTGCTGTCAACCATGTTGCNGCAAACGAATACGAGACGCTTAAAGCCCGCCGTGATTACATGGTGGAGCAGACCAAAGACCTCAGTGAGGCACGAAAGGCGCTCGCAAAGATCTCTGCGGCCCTTGATAAAAAAATGCGAAGCCAGTTCCTTGAGACCTTTGACCAGGTCAACCGTAATTTCCAGGAGGTATTCTCCCTTCTGTTCCCCGGCGGTAAAGGTCAACTTGTGCTTACCGAAGGCGAGGCCCCCGACCTCATGGGTATAGAGATCAGCGCGCAGCCGCAGGGAAAAAANATACTTAAGCTTTCGATGATGAGCGGCGGAGAAAAATCCCTTGTAGCGCTTGCGTTGTTGTTTGCAATCTATCGTATCAGGCAGGTGCCCTTTTATATCCTTGATGAGGTCGACGCAGCCCTCGATGACACGAACCTTCGTCGCCTGCTTAACTACTTTGAACATATGCGAAGCACCACGCANCTCATCCTTGTGAGCCATCAGCGTCGCACCATGGAGGTGGCAGACGTGCTTTATGGCGTGACNATGCAGGCGGCAGGTGTCTCCAAACTAGTGAGCCAGCGGCTCGACCAGGCCCTNAGTTACGCCACCTCCGCTGACAAAGGGTCTTGACAATGGCCTGGCTTGAGAAGCTCAACGAGGGTCTTGCCCGCACACGCGAACGTTTTACCGAACAGCTGAATATCATCCTTGACCGCGGCCCGGTGTTAGACGAGGGCTTTTGGGACAACCTTGAAGAGACCCTTATCGTCTCTGATTTTGGCGCGCCTGCAGCGCTTGATATCATCGACGCGCTCCAAGATACCGCGACGCGTCTTGCACTGCCAGATAGCCATGCGGTGCTTGACCGTATGGCTGAGACCATAGCCCGTATGTTCGTGACCGCCGAATATGACCTTTTTGACCTGGATCCGGTCTGTGTGCTCTTTGTAGGAATCAACGGTTCAGGCAAAACGACCACCGTAGGAAAGCTGGCGGCAGAAGGCGTGGGGCGCGGACGTCATGTGTTGCTTGGGAGCGCCGATACCTTTCGAGCGGCTGCCATCGAGCAGCTCGATATCTGGGCTGAGCGTGCGAGCGTCAAGGTCATCAAACGCGAACGGGGCGCAGACCCCGCAGGAGTGTCGTTTGAGGTCATTGAGCAGGCCGAAGCCACAGGCGCTGACCTTGTGTTGATCGATACGGCGGGACGCCTGCATACCTCAGAAGACCTCATGCGCGAACTGGAGAAGGTGGTCAACGTCACACGNAAGCGTGCGTCGANGTGGAAGGGAGCTCTTNCTGGATCTTTTGAGCAGCAAGCTTTGCCAGTTAAGACCGTGCTTGTCATCGATGCGACAACCGGGCAAAACGGCTTGGCACAGGCACGTCAGTTCCATTCTAGGCTCGACCTTGATGGCGTCATCATCACCAAACTCGACGGTACAGCCAAAGGCGGTATTGCGGTGGCCATTTCGCATGAGCTAAAAATCCCTGTGGTGCGTATCGGAGTAGGCGAGACGCTTGACGACCTCAAGCCCTTTAATGCGCTTGAGTTTGCGGATGCGCTTATAAACAACACACGAAGCTGAGTAGAGACATATGATAATGACGGAGAAGAATGTGGAAAAGACACCCGAGAGGATAGAGGAGAAGCCCTGTCATGTTTGATAATCTTTCCAACCGCCTNCAGGGTATCTTTGGAGACCTGCGGTCAAAGGGCCGGCTTTCTGAGGCAGATATTGACGCGGCAATGCGGGAGATACGGCTTGCCCTGCTTGAGGCTGACGTCAACTTCAGGGTTGTTAAGAGTTTTATAACTGCCACTAAGGAAAAAGCGCTCACTGCTGAGGTGTTGGAGTCGCTTACTCCGGCGCAAAACGTCGTCAGGATTGTACTTGACCAGCTCACAGAGCTTCTGGGAGTCACCTCNGTCAAGATGGAACTCTCATCACGTATCCCCAATGTCATCATGCTCGTGGGGCTGCAGGGCTCTGGCAAGACAACGGCTGCTGCCAAGCTTGCGTATCGGTTGAAGCAACAGGGGCATGTACCTTTGCTGGCCGCCTGCGATGTATATCGTCCTGCTGCGGTCGATCAGCTTGAGTCTTTAGGAAACGATATCGACGTCAAGGTCTTTAAAGGCGACGGGAAACATCCAGTNGCTATTGCGAACGCTGCCATACGTGACGCCATCGATAAGCTGCGTGACGTTGTGATCATCGATACGGCAGGTCGTTTACATATCGACGATGAGATGATGGCAGAGGCAGCGTCAATTAAAAAGGCGGTGAACCCTGACTGGTTGCTCATGGTTGTCGATGCGATGACCGGGCAGGATATCGTCACAGTGGTCGACGCCTTCGCCGCGCGCGTCGACTTTGACGGGGTTATCATGTCTAAGATGGACGGCGACGCGCGCGGCGGCGGTGCGTTGTCTATCAGAGAGATGACAGGCAAACCGATACTCTTCACTTCAGAGGGAGAGAAGTACTCATCTCTTGAGGAATTCCATCCTGATCGTATGGCCAAGCGGATACTTGGCATGGGTGATGTACTCACCTTGATCGAAAAGGCTCAAGCTGCCGTTGACGCAGAGATCAGTGAAGTAGAGGCAGCCCGCATCGCACGCGCCGACCTTACCTTCGATGACTTCTTGTTGATGAACCGCCAGGTACGTAAGATGGGCGGGATAGGTTCGTTACTAAAAGCCCTGCCAGGTGGCGAAGCCGCACTCGCAGGCGGAAAAGTCGATGAAGGCATGCTTGACAAGATGGAGGTCATCATCAATTCGATGACCAAACAGGAACGTGCCAAGCCGCAGGTGCTCAACGGCTCACGTCGCCAGCGTATCGCCCAGGGCGCCGGCGTGCAGGTCTTTGAAGTGAACCAGTTGGTAAAAAGATATGAGGAAACCCGTAAAATGATTAAGAAGCTGGGAATCAACATGGATGGTTCACGCAACAGGGGCAAAAAGGGAAAGAAAGGCCGGCGTTACTCATCACCAGCCCTGCCCGGAGGCCTGAGCCTGAAGGACCTTAAGCAGCTTGAGGATGTACTGCAATAAGTATTTGTTGTATCATTACTGCTTGCAGATTTGAACTGTTATCGCATTATGTGTTTGTACAAAGGAGTTTCTCGTGCAGGTCTTACTCGTTGTCGTGCTTATCATCTGGTTGCTCTCGGCAATTGTCATGGTTATCTCGATCCTGTTCCATTCAAGCAAGGGAACGGGTCTTTCTGATATTATCGCTGGTCAGATCTATAACTCACCAGTTGGCACCGGCTTGATTGAAAAGAACCTGGATCGTATTACCATCATTTCTGCGATCCTTTTCTTCATCTCGATCGTCGTACTCATGCTCATCTACCCACAGGGTACGATCGGCTAGAAATAGGCGCACACAGCGCCTGGCCTTGTGGATTATCCGCGTATTTGAAAAAACCAGCACCTAGTTTCAATACGCTTGTTTGTTTGTATGTCGGTGTGGCGGAACGGCAGACGCGCTAGCTTGAGGGGCTAGTGTCCGAACGGACGTGAGGGTTCAAATCCCTCCACCGACACCATAGAATCTATCGATGATCGCCTGATTATGTTGTATTTGCTTTCGAAGACGTTGGGTAGAACACATACATGAAAGCGCCAATAGCAACAAGCATCGAAGAAACCACTCCAAAAAAGAAGAGGGCAAGAACTCTTAACGCGCTCAGTGTCATGGTCATACTAAGCGTCGTTTTTGTTGTGGGAGCAAGTCTGGGAATAGCGCTGCAGATGGGTCTCACACGNCCTGAGGCAGAGNCCATCAAAGAGCCGGTTCGAATCGAAACACCACCTGTGGCATCACGGAGTATTGCAGTAAAACCCGAGACACCTGTTGTCACTCTGGATGAACTGCAGACCACTCTGGAAAAAATGGTGGCTTCTCGACGAGGAACATGGTCAGTGTATGTCAAAGACCTGGATACTGCTCAATCCATTTCTATTAATAACGGCACGATGCCTGCTGCGAGCTTGATAAAGATCTTTGTGATGGCGACGGTGTTTGACCAGATAGAACGCGGAGAACTCGAGGATAGTGAGACCATACGTAACCTGCTCACGCGCATGATCACCATCAGTGAGAATGAAGCCTGGTATCAGCTCGTACCAATACTGGGCAACGGCTGGTATGGCCCCGGCGCACGAAAGATAAATGAATACGCCCTTGCAAATGGGTATCTGGACACCATTCATTATGGAGACTACTCACATCCACAATACACACTCGCTCTTGATGTGAGCCAGACCTCTGTTAGGGACTGTGGTTTACTTCTTGAACGCATCTATAACGGAGAATGCGTTTCAAAAGAAGCCTCGGCAAGCATGCTTGAATTGCTGCAGAAACAAACGCTTCTTTCCAAGATACCTGCCGGACTTCCAAAAGGGGTAAAGAGCGCTAACAAGACGGGAGAACTCTCTGGAATCCAAAATGATGTAGCGCTCGTATTTGCTCCCGGCGGAACCTACGTCATCTGTGTCATGTCAGAAGACGTGTCTGATTACGCTTCTGAGCAGACGTTTATCGCGGAACTCTCGCATGTGGTATACCTGTACCTTGAAGATGTATAGCCAAAAGCAAAATATCTCATGAAGCTTTTAAAGCGGCAACCCTGTCATTGATACTCTTGATATGCGCTTCTTCAGACATCTCAGGATCTTTCCAATCGTAGAACAACTGACAGGGAAGATCAGGGCACTCGCCGCAGGTCCTATATCCCTTTTTGTTTACAGGGCAATCAAACAACGGACAAATTTCAAAGCCAAAGTCCTTCACATAAAAAGGCTTCCCACCACACTCAAAACAACTTCCTCCGCAACTTTCCTTAAAAGTGCACTCCTCGCAATTCACTCCACACGGTGCCAGTAACATAAACGCTCCTCTCTAATTGTTAAATCTATTGATTCTGATCAAAGAGAAGTATAGCACATAATACAAACAAATGTTCGACAAAGTCAAACGTTTTTAATTCGTATTGTGCGAGCGTCTACCTGCGTCTATTTTCGGTCAAAAAATGGAGACTTACCCAAAGCTATCAGAGGGATACCCATGACCATCTTATAATTACCCAGCAAGCCTAACGAAGCAGCCGCCTTACCGATCGTGAACATGATCCGGTTATCGACACGGTTGTCAGCGACCAGGGAGACAGCAGAGCCAAGCGCGATTCCCAGATCCAGGGGAACATAAATGCATGTCGCCCGTGCTACCGCGCAGGCAGCGCAGTTCTCAAATCCACAAAGCCCGCATTTCTCATTGAGTCCACGCGTCTTGTAGCGGGCTCCAATGAGAACCACAGCTCCGCTGATGTCCACCGTATCGGCATCGCGGATAAAAAACGCGCCGCCTTCACCAAAACGGGAGCCTATCTGGCGCATTTCCTCCGCAAGGCGGGTCTTGTCATCTCCGGTTATAACTGCGGTATCCAAATGGTCGATGCCACAGGCTTTTGGTGCGGTTCGGGCGGCCGCGCACACGGCATAAGCCAGGTTCAGGATCGCTTGATCCTCAGCTTCTTGTGAAGTAACTATCATGGTGATACCTCCTGTTACACGGTGTTTGGACATGCTTGCCCATGTAACGTTAAATCTAACACAAAGGAGCGGCCCACTCGAGTGTCATCC
>JGI24702J35022_10002594_pt1 | contig 10980 bp, 7 predicted proteins | sample TergutTh196P4_FD_35022 | JGI IMG/M metagenome (IMG submission 35022)
TTTTTTTACGTAAAAAAGGTTTGTTGTAGGGGACGGCGTCCTCGACGTCCCGAAAAACCCGCATCGTATCGTTGGCAACGGGACGTCGGGGACGCCGTCCCCTACATAATAATCGCCCCCTACAACAAAATCGGCATTATGTGGTATAGGGGGCGAATTTGTCGGTGTGGCGCAAAAAAATCTTACAAAAAAACAAAGAAAGGCACCTATCCAGCTTCAGTTCTGTTTTGGGCCTTTCGCAGAAAGGTATGATCGCATTTATGAAAAGATATATAGCGTTAAGTATTGCCGTTTTTGTTTTATTAATTGTGCTGTTGTCTTGCGGGGATAAAACAACAGAAAATCTGGCAGATGATGAAAATCCTTTAAATACAGCAGCGGAAAGCGGTATCGAGCCGGAGATTGTTTCTGGTGATGAAACCAAAAGATTCATGCGTATTGACCCGGAACTCCCCATGGAAGATTTTGGCGGCTATGAATTTAATATCCTGCATTGGTATGTCGCAGGGTGGGGTATTGATGATTGCGACGATATTGTAGTCGAAGAATTAAACGGTGACGTTTTTAATGATGCTGTTTTTAATAGAGACAAAACGATAGAGGACAAATACAATATCGAAATCAAACTCATAAGAATGGACGTGACCGAAATGCACAATACCGTCAGGAAAACCATATCCGCCGGTGATGACGTATATGATTTGATATACCAAAGGCTCCACGACGTAATGCCTTTGGTTTCGGGAGGTATGTTTTATGATTTGAATAATATTCCCAATGTTAATTTCGATATGCCGTGGTGGGATAAACGCTCGGTTGACGAATTATCGCTGGGGAAAAAAGTCTATATAGCGGTTTCCGATATTTCTACTTCGAGCCAAAAAGCCATAGGATGTATATTGTTCAACAAAAAATTAGCTCAAGATTATGCGTTTGAAAATTTATACGATGTGGTCGAGAGAGGGGATTGGACCTTTGATTATATGACGGAAATATGCAAAAATATAGCAAAAGATCTGAACGGCGATGGAATATTAGATAACAACGATTTTATTCCGTTTGTTTCAGGCGATTTTCTTACGACTATGTTATTCAACGGTTCAGGCGGAAAATTTTCAGGCAAGGACGAAAACGATATGCCCGTATATATTTTTAATACGGAACGGAATATAAATATCTGCAATAAAATACTTGATTTCATGTATAATCCGCAATTATGTTTAAACGGCGACGCAATTAATTTCGGCGGGAACACTCATACAGAAATGTTTAAAAACAATCAAGGGATTTTTACAATGGCTCAAATGCAATATGTCCGCGATTTTAGGGAATTAGAAGTTGATTTTGGGATATTGCCCGCGCCCAAGTATGACAAAAACCAAAAAGAATATTTCAGCACCCTAAGCGTGCATCAATCTGGTCTTGTAGCAGTGCCGATTACCGCACGAAATACAGAAAGAACCGGCATTGTTCTTGAAGCACTATCGGCAGAGTCGAGATACACGGTTCAGCCTGCATATTATGATATTTCCTTGAAAGGGAAATATGTGAGAGACGATGAAAGCGCAGATATGCTTGACGTTCTTTTCAACAGCCGTTTGTATGACCTTGCCGAATTGGGGCATTTTGGGCTTTTTGAAATGGAATGGCTGAGGATGGTTTCAAATGGGAATCGTGATATAGTTTCGCTGTATGAAAAATATGCGCCAAGAATTCAATCGGATATTGACAAGCTTATAACAGCATTGGAAAAACTTGATTAAATTTTTATTTAATGATAAATAATGAGGTTAAAATTAATATGAACAACAATGAATTGTTAATCAAAGCTGCGAAATATCAGCACCCTGAGCAATTACCTGTATTAGTGGGCATACTCCCAGCGGTGTTTATAAAATACGGAGATGAAATAAAAAAATTAATCGCAAAATATGAAGATTTAGTCGGTAACTGGTGGAAAAATTATGACCCATACAGGGATATGTCCGAAGTCTTTTATAAAGGCCACTATACGGATTCATGGGGTTGTATCTGGAGCAACGAATTTGAAGGGCAATCTTCTATCGTTACAAACAATCCTGTAAAGACAAGAGAAGACGTAATTACCATGAAAGTGCCAGAAACCGACGACGGCCTACCCCACGGATTTATGTATTTAAGACTTTTGGACTTGCGCGGTTTTGAGGAGATTATGATTGACTTTTTCGAGGAACCGCCGGAATTGCAAATTCTGATTGATAAAGTTTTAAATTACAATCTTAAACAGACAAAACTCATGCTTGAAAACTATCAAGAAAAATTGATATATTTCGGCGATGATTTGGGTATGCAGAAAGGTTTGGCGATAGGCGCGGAAAAATGGCGCAAATATATGAAACCGTGTTTTAGTGCTATATATAAATTATGCAAAGATGATGGCAGGGTTATTTATATGCACACGGACGGCTGTATATATGAAATTATGCCAGATTTGCAGGAGTGCGGAGTAGATATAATAAATCCGCAGTACAGGGCAAACGGCCTTGATAATCTTGAAAGGGTATGCAAGGGCAAAATCCCGATATGTATTGATTTAGACAGGCAGTTGTTCCCATTTGGCACGAAAAAAGATATGAGTGAACACGTTGAAGAATGTGTTAAAAGATTATATTTGCCGGAAGGCGGCCTTGCTTTAAATTTAGAGATAGGGCCCGATGTCCCGCTTGAAAATATAGAAGCTCTTTTCGATGGTGTAAATGAGTTTAGATTTTATAAAGGTAAATGATGAAGTTAATACATTGGGTATCCCAATTTATTATAAAATAAAATTTTAGGAGGAAAAAGAAACATGAAAACGGCAAAAAGGTTTATGGCATTTACATTTATTGCAGTATTGCTTCTCTCGTTATTTCCGATAAGCGTAGCTGCAGCCGACCCAAAAACCACGCAGGCAATCAAAGGAACCCCTGCAATGATGGACGATGAAGGAAACATCGACCCCATATGGGATTTTGCAAACGAAATCGAAGCGAAATTGATTAACCAGACGTTTTTTCCTGACCGCGAATCGACCACATGGGGAAAAATCAAAACTATGTGGGACGAGAACTATCTATATTTATTCGCAGAAGTGAATAAAGAAGGCAAACAAGTATGGAATACAGGTGGCGTCGGCGAACATGTAGATGCCATCGAATTCGACATAGACGAAGCGAACGACAAAACAGGCGAAGGCAATGTTCCAGGGGGAAACCCGGCGGCGGGTGTGTTCAGAGTCGGCACAGATGACAGCGCAATATCTGGTTTCGGCGATATGTTTGCCGACCAAGAAAATGACGTGAAGGGAAAAACCGTGATTAATCCCGATGGCACAAGCTACAAGGCACAGATGGCGATTCCGTGGAATACGCTCGCTCCCCAGGAGGGAACAATAATAGGCTTTGAAGTACAAATAAACGAAAGCGATGAAGGTGCCGGACGCAGCGGAGTGGCAACTTGGAACGACATAGATTGTATGGGCTGGAGTGATACAGCCGCTATGGGTAATCTCATTTTGGTAGCGGCTCCTGTGATTGAAACGATTGCCGATGAAACTGAAGCTCCCGATGAAACTCCCGAAGAAATACCTGTGATTCAAGAACCAGAAAATATACCGGCAGTGGTTTCATCTCCGCAAACGGGCGACTGGCATATATCTATTTTATTAGTATTAATTTTAGGCAGCTTGGTAGCCGTTGCGGTATTTAAATTACGATTGAGGAGAATAAAATGAATAAAAAAANTTTTGCATTGACGATAGTTTTATCAATATTGTTTTCAATGGCTGTTCCAATNAACGCCTTTCTGTCGGTGAATGACGAAGCATTATACGATTTCACCGATGGGATAAAAAACAAAATTGTAGCCGGATATCAGGGATGGCACGCTATGCNTGGCGATGGGGTTATCAATGGAGCTTTCCACTGGCCCACTGAAATATGGCCNGATGTATCTGCTTATAACAGCAGCGATTTATTTCCATCATGGTTCTCAAATTTAGGAAACAGTGATTCGGCCGAGTTATATTCATCCGCACGCCCGGGAGTGGTCGATCAGCATTTCAAGTGGATGCAGGAGTATGGCATAGATGTCGCAGCTGTTCAGAGAGTTATGATTGGTTCGCTTGACAGCCTGCAATGGCGCCATACGAACATCGTCCTGGATAATGTAATGCATTCTGCTGAAAAATACGGAATTCAATTTTATATCACTTATGATATAACAAATTACAAACATCAGGCGTTTGATCCTTATGGAACAAACGACATATATACTGGCATTATCGATGACTATAGGAATAGTTACATTAAAGATAAATATGCAAATTCCCCGGCGTACCTAACGGTCGACGACAAACCCGTCATTCAAATCTGGGGTATCGGAGTCAACGGCAACTGCGTTAACATAACGCCGCAAAACTGCATAGATTTAATTGATTTCTTCCATGATGAAGGTTTTTATGTAATCGGCGGCATACCTACTGGTTGGCGTACAGGACAAATAACGGATGGTTATGCGAATTTTAGAAATACGGACGCATATAATAAATTGGACATGATTTCGCCGTGGCTTACCGGTCGCCAACTATCAATAACCGGCAGTGGAGCCTATACTGTTGAATCGGTCTACGAAAATATCGTAGCTGATGATATTGCTTATTGCCGCGAAAAAGGCATAGACTATATGCCTGTCGTAGCTCCGGGCTATGCATGGTATATTCAAGCGGGAAAAGCCGACACCCGAATCAATCAAGTCAAACGCGATTCAGGTGATTTTATGTGGGCGCAGGCCGTGCGAGCAGTTGACAAGGGCTCCGATGCGATATATATAGGAATGTTTGACGAATACGACGAAGCCACAAGCATCATACCGGCTGCGACAGATAGCTCCATGATACCGCAGGGCGAATATTTTCAAACATACAGCATTGACAACACATGGCTGTCATCGGACTTCTATCTGAGACTTACGAATGAGATCGGCAGACTTCTGAAAGGCGAGCGAACAGTAGTCGACTATAACGAAAAACATGGTTTGCCATATTCAAAAGGACCTGTCTATCTCCGCTCATCATTTGAAGTTATCGATAATTACAGGAGCGACAATAATGCATTCATAGGCACATATAATTTAGATGTCAGCATGAATCCTGAAATGATCTCCGGCTTCGGTGTAACGCGTGTGAGCGGCGAGAAAGTTATCGTTGGTTATAGCACTATATATGACAACATAATAACCGGCGTAACGGCATCTCACAGCGAAGCGGGTGCTGAATCCGGCGAGGGGTGGAGCCCCGAATTCGGCATTGAAACTATTGTGAACAATTACGACCTCGATCCAGGTAAAGGTTGGTGGATGGCGCACGCCGACGGCGTGAACGGCTCTTGGATTGAGTTCGATCTCGGAAGCGTGTGCGGTCTTGACAGCATGACCGTCAGTAATTTCAAAGTGTACGATATTCCGTCGGTCGGAATGAAGAATGTCATTATTGAGTATTCGGAAGACGGTGAAACATGGCATCCGTTCGGCGAAGAGGGCAAGTTTACCTTTGCTTTCAATTCGGTCGACATCATTCCATTTAACGGCGCAGTCGCGCAATATGTGAGAATAACCGTAGACGGCGGCCTAAACACAGGCAATTATGGATTTGATTGGTATGGAGACGGGATAAGCGGCTTGGTTGGTTTGAGTGCGGTTATCTTTAGGAATCAAAATGATACTATAATCGGCGAGGAACCGATATATGGATATTCCGCCCGTAGTGGCAAAACCGCCATAAAAGCCGAGTTTGATGCAAATAGCGACGTGCTTGCTAAGATTTTGAATGTCGGTTATATATTATGCGAGGCAGATATGAAAATGAGATATTACTGCATAGGCACAGGAATCGAAGAAGCTGTTCTTGCGCTAAAATATACCGACGGTACCTGGCTTGACATCAAACCAGTCAAAGTGTCCGCAGACGCTAACGGCTGGAACTGTATGGAAGCAGGTTTGGGATTAAGCGCGGGCAAGATTATAGAAGGAATTTACGTAAAACATTCCGGCGGGAATTCCATGATTGACATATCGCTTTATTACGACGACATAATCATAGAAAAAGGAATAGTTATCAACAGCATTGAAACAGGCAACAAACAGGCTAACGTGAACTTCGATATAAAATCGGCTAACGGAAAAGGATATACGGTCTATCTTTCCGTCGATGACGGAAAAACGTTCGATCCGTATAATGATGTCAACTATAACTCGAAAGGCACACATATAAAAGATTTGACCAACGGCAAAATTTACTATGCGTATATTGAGTACAATGACGGTAAAAATATATTAAAAAGCTCAATTGTGGAATTCATCCCGAATAAATAACAAAAAAACAAGCTGCAAAGCATCGCCTTCAGATTTGCAATAGAGGCAGATTCATTACGTGTAGCGAATGTGTAACGCCATGGACATTCACATACAGCTCACGCCAATCGATTCCACCGCTGATATCGAACTTGTGTGCAGAACAAAAAAAACCTGGGTAGCGGCGCAATGATCCGCTGCCCGGATTTTTCGTTGTTAGAGTGTTTTAGGTTATTGGTCACTTTGACCAGTAACCTCGTTAGCTTTCTTCGATTATTTTTTCGCAAAAATACATCAGATTGGGAATGTCTTTTGTCGCTGTTTCCCAAACATCGCCCTTATCCATAAATTTGTACCCTTTCATTGCGTAAATTTTCGACAAGCCACGGCGTTCTTTTAGTTGTTCGATGGTATATACCACGGTGATTTCCCCCTCGCTTGAATTCTATCTTGAATATCAGTATAACATAAAAAAAATCAAGGAAAATTTGACTATAAATCAAATTTTCCCTTGACTTATGGGTCACGCTTGTGATATAATGGTAATCACCAAACATCATATAAAGAAAGGCAGGGAAATTCCATGGGAATCTTACGCAGGAAATGTAACTTCTTGGTGCAGTTAAATAATCTGGCAGCAGATTGCACCGAGATTTTGGCAAAGTAAAAAAGTAAATTTGTTGTCAGTATAACTGCACCTTTTATAAAATAAATCCAAAAATTTCCAAATTTTATAAAGAGGTATAGTTATGAAAAAAGAAAAAACACCCGCAAGGCTTTTTCAAAACAACGCATATATGTTCGCTCTCGCTTGGCGCATATCGCCGAGGCGGGTGGTGCTTGCGTTTTTGGACAACGCGCTGGATCGGATCCATTGGATATTTTCCGCCGTCATCTTCATGCGGCTTGTCGTGAGCGGGCTCGAAAGGGAGGCCGGCCTTGGCGAAATGGCCGCCATTGTCGCGCTGTCCACGGCGGCGCTTGTCGCTGTAGCCATGGTTCGCTCGTGGCTTTGCCACAAAACTTTCCCCGAGATGGAGCTGCGCTCTAACGAAAAGCTGAACGCAATGCTGTTCGACAAGGCGGCAAACGTGGAGCTGGCCTGCTATGAAGACCCGGAGTTTTACGACCGCTACACATTGGCCATAAAAGAAGTCGGCGACCGCCTGTGGAGCGTCATAGGCGTCTTTGGCAGTTTTGTGATTTTGCCCGCTTCTATCGGCTATGTGATCTATCAGATGGTTTTGATAGACCCATATTTGCTGTTTTTCGCCGTGTTTCCGCTGATTGGCACTTTTGTGTTCGACAAGGCCGCAGCGAAGCTGCGCTATGAGCAGACGCTTGAAAACAATGTCAACGAGCGCAAAAAAAGCTATGTAAACCGCATTTTTTACCTTGCCCAATACGCAAAGGAGATGCGGCTTTCAAACGTATCCAAAATTTTAAACTGGCAATACGACGAAGGCTATGAGGGCACGATGTCAATCATCAAAAAATACGCCGGGCGCATATTTCCGCCCTCGTTTTTTAACGGCGTATTCTCGCACACCATCGTGTTTTATGGCATATTTTTATACGGTGCATACCGCGTGATCGTGTCCCAGACTATCGCCATCGGCGAATTTGTGATTTTGTTTGGTGCCATGAGGTATGTCAGCTTTCATTTGGAGGGCATGTCGTCAAACCTCGTCGATTTTTACAAAAACGCCTTGTATATAAACAACCTGCGCGGTTTTTTGGACTACGAGCCCGCCATACCCGAAGACCAGCCGGGCGAAGAAATCAAGCGATTTGGCTCCGCATTGGAGCTTTGCGACGTGGGCTTTGCATACAAAGGCAGCGAAAACAAGACCCTTAGCCATATAAACATGAAAATCAAGCGCGGCGAAAAAATAGCCATCGTGGGCTGCAACGGCGCGGGCAAATCCACGCTAATCAAGCTGCTGCTGCGCCTATACGACCCAACCGAGGGGGAGATTTTGCTCGACGGCACAAACATAAAAGCATACAACCTGCAAAGCTACCGCAGGCTTTTTTCCGCCGCCTTTCAGGATCAGCGCATGTTTTCCATGTCGGTGGCAGACAATGTCTCCGATGACAGGGAAAAGGCGATACAGGCGCTAAAGCAAAGCGGCATATGGGACAGGGTGCAGGAGATGCCGCACAAAGAAGACAGCACCCTCACCCGAGAGTTTGACCCGGAGGGCGTGGTGCTTTCGGGCGGCGAGACCCAAAAAATATCCATTGCAAGGGCCTTTGCAAAAGATTTTGACATCGGCATATTCGACGAGCCCTCGAGCGCGCTCGACCCCATAGCCGAATATAACCTGTTTGAATCTATGATGGAAGCCTTTGCGGGCAAGACAATGATTTTCATATCCCACCGGCTTTCGTCGGCGAGCCTTGCCGACCGCATATATCTGTTTGACAGCGGGGCAGTGCTCGAAGAGGGCACGCATGACGAGCTGATGCAAAAAAACGGCGCATATGCAAAAATGTTTATTATGCAGGCGGAAAAATACATCGAAAACGAATATGCCGTGTTGGAAGGGGGCGAGCTTTGATGAAAGAAAATACCCCCAAAAAAAGGCGCACCTTTAAAAACATCGTTTTTGCGCTGCGTTTTGCGGCAAAGTATTCGCCGCTGTATTTTTGGATGAAGCTGTTAGTTTCTTTGCTGAATGCGGCGCAGGGGTTTGTCGAGGGCGTATTGGCGGTAAAAATACTGCTCGACATCATGGAATCCGGGCGGCCTTTTGGCGAGGCGCTGTGGTTTATGCTGGCGTTTTTCGGCTTTGGCGTTTTATTGGCCCTGCTCAACAATTATGCATCTATGTACATAAACCCCAAAGGGCAGGAAAAGCTGAATGCGAGCGTGAACCGGATATTGTACGAAAAAGCGGCGGCCNTGGATCTGTCNTGCTACGATTCGCCGGAGTTCTACAACGATTTTGTGTGGAGCGTTTCCGANGCCAACCCAAAGATAAATTCAATGGTGGACAAGGTCGCAATTTTGCTTGGGGCGGCGGCGACGGTGCTAATGACAGGGGCGCTCTTTGTGTTTTTGGACTGGGTTGGGGCGGTGGCAGTCGCGCTCGTCATCGCACTTGGCATCGCAGTCAGCAAGATCGCAAACGAAATCCAATACAAGCGGGATCTTTTGGCNCTGCCCNANCAGCGCAAAGCCGACTACATCGGCAGATTGCTCTATTTGGGCGATTACGCAAAGGAAATACGGCTGTTTGGCGCATTAAAGCGGCTAAAAAAAGATTTTTTCGAGGCCATTTCCCAAATTCGGGGCCTGCAAAAAAAACACAACGGNAAAATCGCCCTGCTGCGCTCCAACGATTACCAAGTGGGCGTAGATATAATCTTCGGGCTATATCTGATATATTTGATTTTTCTCAAAATCGTGCGCCGCTCGATTGGCTTTGGAGACCTTATGGCTCTGTTCAACGCCTCGCGGAGCCTGCACTGGAACATATTCGATATAACGGAGCAAGTACCTAGGCTGCTCGCCGACACGCTGTATATCGAGCGGCTGCGGACATTTCTGGAATACGAATCCACGATAAAGAGCGGGCACCTGCCCGCCCCGCAAACGCCCGGCAAAATCGAATTTAAAAACGTCGGCTTTTCCTATGGGGACAGGCCCGTGCTGCAAAATGTGTCGCTTGCGATAAACCCGGGCGAAAAAGTCGCCATCGTGGGATATAACGGAGCGGGCAAGACCACATTGGTGAAGCTGCTCATGCGGCTCTACGATCCCGCCGAGGGCGAGATTTCGCTTGACGGCGTAAATATAAAGGAGTATGAGCTCGCCGAGTATCGGTGCAAAATCGGCGCGGTGTTTCAGGATTACCAGATTTTTGCCGCCACGCTTTATGACAACGTGGCAATGGATGCAAAAAAAGGGCAAGACGAAAGCGCAAGGGCGGCGCTTATCCAGAGCGGGTTTTTGGATATGCCGCCCTTGGAGACACCGCTCACGCGGGAATTTATGGACGACGGGGTGAACCTTTCGGGCGGAGAAGCCCAAAAAGTGGCCATCGCCAGGGCNTTTTTCAAATCGGCGGACTATATGATCTTCGACGAGCCGTCAAGTGCGCTCGACCCCATATCGGAGTACAATATATATAGCGCCATGCGCGATGCCTCCGTTGGAAAGACGGTGGTGTTTATCTCCCATCGGCTCGCCTCCACCAAAATGGCAGATAAAATATATATGTTTGAAAACGGCAGGATAATCGAAGAGGGCAGCCATGGCGAGCTGATGAAAAAAAGCGGCAAATATGCCGAGATGTTTGAAATGCAGGCAAAAAGATACCGAAGTGCGTATTAATTTACAAAAAGGGCTTGATTTTGTCTCAAAAATGGCGTATAATTATTAATATCAGAACACAAACAAAAAAAGGGGGCGCAAACCATGCCATACATCGGCGATAAAGCGAGCATAAATGCGACATCGAGCATTTTTGCGGATTTCATAGAGCAAAATTGCCTGTACGTTGACAAGACAAAATTCATAGAGCATATATTCCAAGACAAAAGCAACGTGCTGCTGTTCACCAGGCCGCGCAGGATGGGGAAGAGCCTGAACCTGAACACGCTGCA
>JGI24702J35022_10002595_pt1 | contig 10973 bp, 4 predicted proteins | sample TergutTh196P4_FD_35022 | JGI IMG/M metagenome (IMG submission 35022)
GTCGCATAAAAAGGGAAAAATTGTCGCATATACGCGTTGTTTAGGCAAATATCTTTGCGGCGGAAAAACAACTAACAAAATGTATTATGCACAAAATTTATGTTTGAAATGAAAAACGCTTTAAATTTTTTCAGAATTGGCTTCCTATTATTTTTTATAGGAATTTGCTCCGGTGTCTACGCTCAAAAAACGATCACCGGAACGGTAACGGACGAATATGGCGAAGAGATTGTCGGCGCCAGCATTTCCGTGAAAGGTACTACAACCGGGACTGCTACGGATGCTTCCGGGAAATTTACGATTCAAGCGACAGAAGGCGCCACGCTAATTATTTCCTATATAGGCTATCGAGCGCAGGAAGTCGTTATTAGCTCGGTAAATACGCTGAAAATCAAGTTGGTAGAAGACGTCAGTCTTTTGGATGAGGTCATCGTCGTCGGTTACGGGACGCAACGAAAAGCCTCGCTTACCAGTGCCATCTCACAGATTTCCGGCGAAGAAGCATTTAAAGACAGGGGTCTCGGTAATGTGTCGATTGCCCTGCAAGGTACGATGCCGGGGTTGGTAGTAACAAGAACAACGACCCGTCCAGGCAGTGAAAATGTGAACATGCAGATTCGCGGTAGTATTTCAATTCAAGGTGATTCCAGTCCATTAGTTATCATTGACGGAGTTTCCGGCTCAATGGATGAACTTAACCAGATGGACCCTAACGATATCGAAAATATTTCGGTTTTAAAAGATGCATCTGCTGCTATATATGGAGTTCGTTCAGCATCGGGTGTATTGTTAGTGACAACTAAAAGAGGAGAAAAAGGTGCCACAAAAATTTCGTATAACGGTTTGTTCAGTACAACCATTGACGGTATCAGACCGCCAATTACGACAAATGAAGAGTGGTTGGACATGTTTTATGAAGCGCAATATCAGGACGCACGTGCAAACAGACCTGATTTGGCTTACGACCATGAAGCGATTATGACGGTCTTCGATTGGTGGGTATTTGGTAACGGAGTGATTGGAGGATTGGAAGAATCAACTGGTATTAATTATACCCGATATGATATGTGGAAGGCGCTACGTACAGGGCAAACCTTGACTTTAAATAGCGGCGCTACAAAAGTACAACGTTTAGAACCCGGCCATTATATAATGGATGAGCTATTTGGACAGGCAACATGGCAAAAACATTCCTTGAGTGTCTCCGGTGCCGATGACAGGTTTGGCTATATGTTGTCTCTTGGTTATGCAAATAATAATTCGCAGTTGAAATTGGATACGGATGGTGAAAAAAGATATACTGCCCGTATAAACATGGACTATCAGGCAAATCAGATGTTGAAATTGGAAACAGGTATGTCATTTGAAAGACGTAATATTAGAGCGACAGCTTTTCCTTTTGGAGCCGGCAACTCAGGTTGGATGGATTTTTGGTTCTGGCCATTTTACAACGAAGCGGGTCAACCTTACGATACTTTTAGTGGTCAGCGGAATCCGATTGCCGGTGTTTCACTTCTCGGACATAATAAAAATTACTATACTACTATTCGTATGAATATGAAGGCGATAATAAACCTCTCAAAATTCGTAAAAGGTCTTTCTGTTACCACATCAGGCGGTTTCAGATCTTTGCAACGAGATACTCAGCAATTGAGAAATCCCATACAATTCTATGATTGGGTTGGCAACTATCAGGGATCAAGAACAGGAGAAGGAAACCCTGAGAATATTCCGTCATTTCTCAGCGAAGAACTACAGAAATATGAAACTGTAACGCTTGGAGCATTCGCAAATTACGAAAATGTGTTTAGTAATGTTTATCGAGTTTCAGCTATGGTGGGTATAACATCCGAAGAAGAAAATAATAAAAGAGTATTTGCACGACGTAGAAACGGACCAACTTTTGATAATTCGGGACTGGTAGACTTGGATGTCTTTAATTCCGGCACAAACAACTCGGCTGATGGCGGACAGTCTTCATGGGCTTTTCTTTCCTATATTACTCGCTTAAATTTTGCGTACAGTGACAAATATCTGGTTGAATTTTTGGCTCGACGCGACGGCTCATCCAGACTATATCCCGAACATCGCTGGAAAAACTTCTATTCCATATCCGGAGGTTGGGTTATTTCACAGGAAAATTTTATGCAGGGAGTCCCCTGGCTCAGTTTTCTGAAAGTGCGCTATAATTACGGTCTGACCGGAAGTGTGGAAGGTATCAGCAATTACGAACCGTTTTCACAAGTAATTGACGGAAACGCCTATTTTGGATCAACTTTAGCTGCACAGCCTTCACTTCGATTGTCAGACACCATGACATCATCTACCCGAACATGGGAAACCATTGTAAAGCATAATGCAGGCATGGATTTTGCTTTCCTGAGAAACCGCCTTTCCGGTTCGTTTGATTACTTTTCAAACACCAATAACGGAATGTTCATAAGTGTAACTTATCCTTCTGTATTAGGAGCAACTGCGCCAACGAGTAACAATGGAAAGTTCCAAACTAAAGGCTGGGAATTATCATTGGACTGGAGAGATAGAATCGGAAATCTTACTTATCATGTTGGCGGTTTCTTGGCCGACGCCTCGTCGGAAGTAGTTGAACTGCTAAACAACGAAAATGTACCTAATCCGGGTAAAAACAATAATCGATTGATAGGTATGCCCAGAGAAGCTATCTATGTTTATAAAACGAGTGGTATATTCCAGACACAGGAAGAAGCCGATTCGTATTACGACAAATACTATTGGAAGCCTGACCGTAGCGGACCCAAAGAAGGAAATATTCTTCCTGCTCCCGCTGCTACTGGCCTTAACCGGTTACGTCCGGGTGCACGAATATTAACTGATTCAAATGGTGACGGAGCTATAACGCTTGCTGATCTTGTATTTGCAGGCGATGCCGCACCTCGAATGACATTTGGTATCAGAACAGGAATGGAATGGAAGGGTTTTGATGTTAACGCATTATTTCAAGGTGTTTGGAAACAGGTTGTTTTACGTGGGGGGCAATTTTATGCCCCATGGCATGCGCAACATACTTTGCAAAATTCAATATTTATGGGCAAATTGTGGTCGGATATTGACATTAAAAATCCATTGGACGAAAATCAAAATCTCGTAAACAAGAACCTTACCAATGATTACGCTATTGCTTCACGCAACAATGCTTTCAGTCAGTTTAATTATCTAAACAAGGACGTAAGTGTATCAAATTCGAGATACATACGTTTGAAGTCGTTCGTTGTAGGTTATAAGCTTCCGCAAACTTTAACAAGTCGAATATCGATTGACAGGGCAAGGGTTTATTTCTCTGGCGACGATCTTTGGGAATGGTCGAAAATAAAGGATGGCTTCGATCCGGAACATGGCGAAGCATCAAATAATATTTTCCCATTTAGCCGATTAATTTCTGTGGGATTGGATATTACATTTTAATCATAAAAATTCATAAAATCATGAAAAGATATTTTAATTTATTTCTGGTAACTACGTTGGCAATCGGATTTGCCTCATGCAGTGATTTTCTCGACAAAGAGCCTCTATCGTCAGGTACTGAAGCCATTTTCTTTAAAACACAGGAACATTTTGTGCAAGCGGCAAACGCATTGTATGATTTTCCCCAAAGTGGGCCTGATACTGACAGCAATGTGGATATCACCGGTTTTAGTCGCAATGGCGGTGGATCAGCAGGCGAAACTGATGGCTCATGGTCATTCGTAGGCATACGCCGCTCGAATGTTCTGCTGGCAAAAGCAAAAGAATATGCCGGAAACCCTGATGAAATATCGGGTTCGGTCGGGACGGCATATTTTTTTCGCGCGTGGAGATATTTTAATCTTTTGCAACGATTTGGAGGCGTACCGGTCGTTGATCACGTTTTGGATCTGGACGATCTCATCATCTATGGGCCGCGCAATAGTCGCTATGAAGTAGCAGGTTTTATTATTAATGATTTGCGAAATGCAATACCTATGCTACCTAAAGAACGGGATATTGCCTCAGTGGATAAGGGAAAAGTAAGTCAAGAAACAGCTAAATCGTTTTTTGCAAGGGTTTTGCTTTATGAAGCCACTTGGGAAAAATATACACCCGACATTGGTTATGACCTTGATGGCGATGGAGTGACTTTTGGCGCTGGAAAAACAAAGCCTGACGGTTATCCTTCTGTTACGGATATGCTTACAGAAGCAAAACAGATGTCGCGCGAAGTTATTCAGGAAGCTGAAACAGGTACTTTTGAACTCTGGAACGAAGGCGATTCGCTGAGTTATTATTACCTGTTTAATATTGACGATAAGAACGGAAATTTCTGCAATCCTTTCGGGCCAGCAGGAAAATCAACCAATAAAGAGTTTATTTGGGCATACAAATATGAATACGATATCCGTACACCAAATCAAACTCTTGGGCATTCCGCCCATAATGGTTATTTGGGGAATGTAAGTTCATATCTTGCAGATATGTTTTTATGTCGAAATGGTTTACCCATTTTCATCAGTGCGGATGGTGTAACCCGTGAGATGAATCCTGAATTTCTCGGCTTTGGATATGATCCTGTGCCTGAAAATAATAACAATTTTTACCTTGAATTTCGTAATCGCGATTATCGGTTTATCGGTTCAATACGTATGCCTGACCGGGCCCAATGGACCAACCGCCCGGACTATGGAGATTCACCAGACGGTATTAACCCTTATCCAACTCCGGTATATCCGAAAAATGATCCCTATAAGGGCGATACATCATTTGATCCGAATGATCCTGCATGGGCAAGCAATAACACAATAACCACGCCTATTATCGGAAATAACAGTTCGCATAATGATTATGGCTTCCGTAAATTTACGCCTGAAGGATCACGAACTGATAGACAAGAATCTCCGGATTTACCGATTATTCGCCTTGCCGAAGTACACCTTATCTATGCTGAAGCTACTGTAGAATTAGGTAACGGTCAAATTTCCGACACAGATTTGGATTTCTCTATCAATAAAAATCGTGCCCGCGCCCGTGTTGCTCCGTTGACCAATGCTTTGATAGCAGACAAGTACGACGCCGTTTGGTGGGACCATGAACAGAACAAGACGGTTATTAAAAAAATGAACATGCTTGACGAAATACGTCGCGAAAGAGTCTGTGAACTGTTTGGAGAAGGATTTCGCTTAGACGACCTGAAACGATGGGGTATAGCGCATATTAACCTGCGTGGTCAAAAACTCGGCCGCCGTATTTTAAATACAGCGTATGAGACGGGATTAGCTAATGATAGAACCTATTTTGGAGAACTGTCATATTACCCTGAAGTTCGTCCTTTGGAACATGGTATATACTTAGGCTACAGTTCCGACGATTTTGACTATGGTCGCGCCATAGCCACTAATCCGGCAAACCTATTCTACTCGCAACGCGATTATTTGTCTGCTATTCCTTTGGTTCAAATTCGATTAAATGAATCTCTGACCCAAAATCCGGGTTGGTAATAAATGAAAATAACTATCAAAAAAATAAAAAATATTATGAATAAATTTAAATACCGAAAAAAAATCCGTTATTTTCTTCTTAATTTTTTTTTGGTCATAGTTACCTGTTCTTATAGTCAAATACCATTGCCTCAAAACTATGAACAAAGACATCCACGAGCATTAAAGAATGCTGGAACCAAGGAAGATGTATTGAAACGTATCCAATCGGATAACTTATTACAGCAAGAAATTGAGTCTATGAAAAGACAGGTTGATGAGCATGTTATCAGGCATCAAAGCGAACCCGAATGGATTGTATCTCGACTTCAAATGTATTGGAAGTCACATGCGACAGACGTATTTATCAACGGTATTTTTGCTTCTCACGCGGGAGGCAAAAGAGCTCCTGTGCCGACAGTACGTCATAGCGGAGCCAGAGATGCTACAACAAACATGGCAAGACCGAATTTAAAAGATGTACTTCCCTATATGGAAGATGAAAAAGGTCTGTACCTGATAAACAGGGAAACAAAACAGCTTGAATGGGTACATCCTTCTAAATCAGGACGTATCATCGAAGATATCAATAATGAAATATTAGGTTTAGCTCAAACATCTGCCTATTTATATTGGATAAACCATGAAGAAAAATATGCCAAATTTGCATTTGATATTTTCGACACATACGTGAAAGGCCTGTATTACAGGAGTATTCCTATAGATATCAGCAACAGTCACATACAGACTATTGTGGCTTTAACTTCGTTTGAAACCATTCAGGAACGGGCTGCATCTACTGTGTCATCAATCTACGATATCATGTTCGATTATTTGCAGGAAAATGGCAATATAGATATTTATTCCGCTACATTAAAAAAATGGGTGGATGTGATTATTCAAAATGGTGTGCCACACAACAACTGGAACCTGATACAAGCGCGGAATATACTTAATATAGCCTTAATTCTGGAAGATGATGAGAAATATGAAGACAGGAAAGGTCGGCAATACTATATTAATTATGTGCTCAATAAGGATTCGGAGCGTCAATGGTCTATTAACAAACTGATTGCGTTTGGTTATGATTTTGAAACCGGAATATGGGCAGAATGTCCCGGATATAATCAAACAGGCAGTTTCGCCGGATTGATAGGTTTTTTCGAAACAAATTTCGACTATGATCTTTTACCGTACATGTCGGTTTTGGAAAAAGCCGTTCTTGCTCAACCTCAATATGCTTTTCCTAACGGATATATCACAGCCTTTGGCGATACGAGATACCGTTCGGCAGGGATAGGAGGCGCTCTCGAATTAGCCCGTAATGCACAAAAGTATGGTAAAAAAGAGCAGGAGGAAGTATTTACAAAGTTGTATAAGTTGTATAATGGGGAACTGCGATCTGCCGGAAGGTCGCGCGGCTTCGCCTCTTTTTTCTCCGAAGCGCCGAATACTTTAAATCCCAACATACCTGCAGGGAAGATGGAAGATTATATCACATCAACATTCTATGCACCGAATGTAAGCTGGTTTGTTCAACGGAATAATTATACGGATCCGGTCAACGGCATGATGATCTCCCAGTACGGTTCGTTGGGAAACCACATGCATGCCAATGGCGTTTCCATAGAGTTGTATGGTAAAGGCTATGTATTGGGAGCCGAATCGGGTATCGGGAGAAGTTATTTCCAGCCTGATTATGCCGAATACTATTCACAGTTTCCCGCNCATAATACAGTNATGGTAGACGGTATTTCCTCCTATCCNGTTATGAAAAGTCATCAGGCGTTTACGCTTTTGAGTCATTTTCCGAAATCCGGGCAGAAAACAGGGTATTATCCCGATATTACTTATTCCGATGTATATTTTTTAGAACCCGAAACAAGAGCCGACCAGAACAGATTGTTAAGTATCGTTCGGACAGGCGCTACGACAGGGTATTATGTAGATATTTTCCGCTCAAGGAGACAACAAAAAGGAGATCGTTACCATGATTATTTTTATCACAATCTGGGACAGGAATTATCATTAACCGACACAAAAGGCAACATGTTAATCCTTGAGCCGACCAAAGGTCTGTCATTTGCCGGCGCCAACCTTTTTGCCTTTGATTATATCTGGGACAAGCGATTTATTAAGACAGGCGACGACTTCAGGGCACAGTGGAAAATGTCTGTCCAGGATGGTAATCACATATATATGAATTTATGGATGCAGGGATTTCCCGACCGGGAAATATATAGCGTGAAATGTCCGCCTGCGAATTCATATCTGGGTAATACAAGTCTTCCTTATGACGCGGGAAAAGAGCCTTTCCTTACCATTGTGGCACGACAGTACGGAGAGGCGTGGAAACGTCCTTTCGTAACCGTTTTTGAACCGTTCACCGAGCGGGAAGGCAGTTCCATTGTCTCCATTGCCGGTTTTGAGAGCGAAAACAAAACGACCGATTTTGTCGGAATTACATTGATTCATAACAACAACCGGACAGACCATGTGTTTTCGTGCGGCGAAAACAGGGAAGAAGCGGTATATAAGGATATGTCTGCAACCGCTACTTATGCTGTTATAACTGAAGAAGCAAACGGTGATATGGTATTGTTTATGGGAAATGGAACGGCACTTAGCAGAAATAATTTTAAAATCGAATCCACATCGCCTACCAATGCAGTATTGGAAAAAAAGAATAACTGTTGGTATTATTCATCAGATTTTCCAACAACAATTATCATGCCGTCAGGAGTGACATCTATACTCGTTTCCGGGAAGGAATACCGGGGTACTGTAATTGATCAGGGCATCAGTTTCCAACTACCGGCAATAGAGTACAATGAAATATTTGTAAAATAATTTATTACACTACTGATTATCAATTGTTTAAAAAATTATTAAGTGAGCGCAATCAAATTTTTTTTGTAAATTTGTCGCTCAATATTGTCAAAAATGAAATATTATGGGAAAAGTATTTATCTGGAAGCTGCTTCTGAAAATGATATTCGGAGTGGAAAAACGGCGTTGAAATCGTCGAAAGGCGTCAAGTATCTCGGTGAAACAAACGGCAGGCAAATTTTTAAGTTACAAGCCGGGAAATATGAAATAATTAAGAATAATTTCTCGAAAAGAAAATGAAACCGTTTTTTCTATCTATCATCATCTGTTTTGCTCTGTTTGCCAAAGCGCAGGAATATCCCAAGGCCATATTGCCGGGCGACTATCCCGATCCTACCATTGTCAGGGATGGAAAGGATTATTACATGACCCATTCGCCGTTCTATTACATACCGGGGTTTCTTGTGTGGCATTCGCAGGATTTGATGAACTGGCGCCCTGTCTGTCGTATCATCCCAGAATTCAGAGGCTCGGCGATGGCGCCCGATCTTATAAAGCACAACGGACGGTTTTATCTTTATTATCCGGCTGCAGGAACAAACTGGGTCGTCTGGGCTGACGACATCAAAGGGCCGTGGAGCGAACCGATAGATTTAAAGGTACGCTTTATTGACCCCGGACATGTGGTCGGCGAAGATGGCAATAGGTATCTGTACTTGTCGGAAGGCATGAAAGTAGCGCTTTCAGACGATGGCCTGTCAACAGTCGGAAGACCCGTTAAAGCCTACGAAGGCTGGGAGTACCCGAAAANNTGGGTGACGGAAGGGATGTGGCTCGAATCGCCAAAGTTCGTCAAAAAAGATGGCTATTTTTACTTGATATCAGCGCAGGGAGGAACAGCAGGGCCGCCTACCAGCCATATGGTAGTCGCCGCTCGCTCGAAAAGCGTCGACGCCCTTTTGAAAACTCACCCTATAATCCCCTCGTTCGTACATACAGCGCCAACGACCTTTGGTGGTCAAAAGGTCACGGTACGGAACAACTTCGGGAAGAAATTTATTGTGAGGATTTTGAATCAGGGCAACAGATGCGCTTTTTTTGCAGGTAAGGACAGAGACAGTTGGATATTATTAGCCGAAAATATTGATGTTTCCTTTATTCATTATAACACATACGGCAGGTTCTATGCTTTACGTCCGGCGTTAGTTTCGGCAGGAAAAGGAGAAGCCCGGTTCAAACAGTTTCGCTATAAAAATGCCGTTCCGCAAGAAAAGGACATGAGCGCCTACCTGATGGTCTTTCATAAGGACGATACTCACGGGCTTCATTTTGCATTGAGCGCCGACGGATACAGTTTTACCGCGCTTAACGATGGGAAACCCGTCATTGCGGGAGACACCATAGCCGACCAGAAAGGTATTCGCGACCCTCACATTTATCGCGGACCGGACGGGGCTTTTTATATAACGATGACCGATTTGCATATATCGGCGCGACGTGCGGTGCTGCGTGATACCCAATGGGAACGCGACGGCGATACGTTCGGATGGGGAAATAACCGCGGCTTGATACTGATGAAATCGTGGGATTTGGTCAACTGGAAGCGCGCCAATATCCGTTTCAACGAGCTTTCGGCACAATTTGCCGAAATAGGATGCGCCTGGGCGCCACAAACTATTTTCGACGAAGTCACCGGCAAATTGATGATTTATTTCACCATGCGCTACCNGAATGAAGCGAACAAATTATATTATGTATATGTGAACGAAGCATTCGACCGGTTGGAATCNATGCCCCGACTATTGTTCGAATATNCNGATGAAAAGGTCTCGGCTATCGATGCCGACATCACNAAAATNGGCGATAAATACCGCATGTTTTATGTTTCACACGATGGCCCGGCAGGTATCAAACAAGCCGTATCCGATAAAATCAATAGCGGTTACGAGTATGATCCGCGCTGGTATGACATCGAAGAAAAAGCCTGCGAAGCGCCCAATGTATGGAAGCGAATCGGAGAAGATAAATGGGTTCTGATGTATGACTGTTATGGACAGGCGATACATAATTTCGGATTCATCGAGACTTCCGACTTTGTAAACTTCCAAAACTTGGGTCAATTCAACGAAGGCGTGATGAAAACAACCCAATTTCACATCGCCCAAGCACAGCGCAATCATCCCTGTTACAAGAGATGAAGCCGAACGGTTAACAAAATATTGGACTTTTAAATAACACAATAGAGCGGGGTGCGATTCAAATTGTCGCTTGTCTCTTTAGGGACATTATATCGNTAGATAATTGATGATTCCGTAAGAAACGTGCCGAAATGTGTCTGATTGATATTGCGTACCTGACGGCACGCCCAATTTGGTCTCAATCCATGTTCTACCGATATCTTATCCCTATGGGATAAAAAAACCGTTCAAACTATTTTCATTTGTGACAATTTGAATTGCACCCATAGAGCGAGACCAAACCGTGCACGCCGTATACCTCTTGCCAATCATATGGCGAGATGATATTGGAAAGTATTATCTTTGCAACGAAAAATAACAACTAACAACTATGTACTATTCACATTTTTTTATAAAAATTAAAAATACTTTTATCATCTGCGTTTTATTACTTTTCGCAGCGCAAAGCAGGATACATGCAAACGAACCGGATTCGGCATAT
>JGI24702J35022_10002596_pt1 | contig 10973 bp, 5 predicted proteins | sample TergutTh196P4_FD_35022 | JGI IMG/M metagenome (IMG submission 35022)
TGTGTACTTTAATGCAAGTTTTTTGATTTTACTTCTTTGATTATCACTCAATTTCGATAATAAATAAAGTAATCTTTGACAACTTTCCGCAGGCATTGCATCCGGAATATTTTTGAAAAAACGCAAACAATCAAGTAATTGCAACAACGGAATATTTTCTTTTGTAATAGTGTTCCACTGTCTTACAAATTTTATTCTGTAATAACTGCGTTTCATGCCTTTTTTGTCTTTTATCGTTCCTATTTGCAGTACGGCAGATACTTGTGTCGTCAATCCTAATTCGTTAAAAACCTGATAACCAGTAATATACCCAATCTGCTTTCCGTTTTCTATGAGCAAATCTTTTACAATTTGAAAACTGTCGGGCGGAAGTTCGCCAAATTCTGTTATTTTAGTTTTGTAATAACGTCCTTTTGACAGTCGGCGGATTTTTCCAACTTTTGCCAAATTCTCCAAGACTTTATTGACCGACTTTTGTTTGGTTACATCTATAGGGAAATCGCTTGCGGTAAAAACGTATCCGTAAATGAAGTTTTCAATATTTCCTATTACTATGTCTGTAATTTTATCTGCCATATTTGTTATTGTTTTTCGTTTTTGTTCCTGTAGAAACACGAAATTTATTTTATTTTGATTTCCGGCATTTTTATTTTAAACTCAGGGTCAATATTATGACATTGTTCTTTAATTATACCTCTCCTATAAATTGCCGGCTGTAAACAGTATCTATCAAATTCGTCCAAATTTACGTCTATTGAATGTGTCCAATGCGGGAACAATAGTTTTATATATGCAGTTGCAATCCGTTTAACGGCATTAAAATCTCTCATATCTGCATCGGGATCAAATGTTACAAGATCATCAAACAACAAACTATATTGATTTTGGGTTCTCAGTGAATGAAGAATCTCGGAAAAATATTCAACATTAATTGTCCATCCTTTATAAATCATACTTTTTTTAATTCTTGGCAAATGCCATCCCTCAATAAAACAATGAAATCTATCTAACAAGGCTGACTCTCTAAAATTCAAAGGTAAGGAGTTAAAATATTTGTTTGATAATGGACGCCGATACTCGTTCAGCGGGATATTTCCCATCAAAATCAGACCACATTCCGAAGAAAACTCATTGTTATCAATGGTCGTTTTACCACTTTCAAGGTATGATTTTAGAGCAGCTTGTATCTCGGATGGCTCTTGAAATACAATTGTTTGAATTTCGTCAAATGCAGTAAAATCATGATTTTTAATAATTCCATTTTGCTGTTTTTGTTTATCATAAAATAATTTGGCGCGTGTTACTTTCCCTCCGCTAACCAACCATCCATATTTTGACAAATTGCCAAATACATAAGATTTTCCTGTTCCTTTTGGCGCTAATTCTATTACATTTAATCTTGGCTCAACAAAAATCAATAAACGTGATAAAAATTCTAATTTTTGTGCAATACTTTCAAAACCACTAGAGTTATATTCCATTGCCGATAAAATGACATCTAACCATTCTTCTGTTGTAAATGCTTTTCGGGCTTCTTTAAAATAAACAATATCAACCGATTTGTACGGTTTAAATGGCTTAAAATCTACCATCTCCACATGGTATTTTTTTCCATCCTCATCCGGTAGTAAACAAAGTTTAATGATACCCCATTTTTCGCCATCAACTAAATCTCCCTTATGCTGAGAATAAACATATTCAGGTATTTGTCCTTCGTTTAATTTTATGCCCAAATCAGGGATGGAAAAACGGCGAATGCCTTTCACAAGGTCAATATATATAATAAAACGGGTTAATAATGTCAATTGTTCACCTTGACCAAGTTTGTCTTTTACCGATTCTGCTTTTTGTGGAATGGTAATGTCAAGAAAAGAAGTTAATGCTCCTCTGTCTATTTGCCCCGTTTCACTAATGTGTCTTTTTAGAATAAAATCTTTAACAAATGACGGTAAATTTCTTCCCACAAATAAACTGTTTATTGAGGCGGGGTCTCTATAAATAGCCATTGCAGTGAAATGGCGTCTTATTTTTTCTCCGATATTTTCATTCATGTTGTTATATTTTATATGTCGAATAAATCATCTTCTTTTGCTCCAAGGTTCATTTTTAAATGTGAGGTTTGTTTTTCTTGACCAATACAGAGTCTTATTTCTGTAACATTTTCAATAAGATTTAAATGTTCGCTTTCGTATAAGTTATCCGTTAGTAGATTTAGTTCGTAACGTTTGCCATGGTACAGAATATATGGGATATCAGTTTCTGAAACTCCTTTGATTGAATATTTAACAATAGGATTTGTGCCTGAAATTTCATTATCTAATAATGTTGCTATCCAATTTCTTGTTTTTACTTGGGAGGATATAATAAAAATCGGCACTAATATTTCTTCCGGTGTACAGCCCCCGTGGCTACTTTGTCCTATCGGAACTTTGGAACAAAGAGATTCATGCCGTAATGCGCACATTGTTTGCTCATTCTCTAACAAAACATAATCATTTCCTGAAACAGGTTTGCCAGCTGTTCGTATAGCAATGCGCCCGGAATGGTCAGATTCTACACCGCCCAAATTCATCCCGTCACAAAATTGAGACAAAGCGGTTAATCCATGGTCAGAAACGATGGCTATTTTTTTGCCTGAATGTTCTGTTACAATATCTATTATGGCGTTTCTTACATTGTCAATTTCATCTATGATATAATCAGGGTATTTATTACCTTGTTTATGGGCTATACTATCAATATCTCCCTTTTTTGACAAAACATTGTTTGATAAATCAAGTAAATCTTGTTTATTTATCTGAGTTGTGGTTGGATATTTAGAGCGGGCTATATATATATCATTCAAATAAATTGAATCACTTTTTCTGTCTTCTATCAATTTATTAATAAAAGGGATCCAATCTATGCCAAGTCCATCAATCCAGTAATAAACTTCGATGTCATCCCGTCCACCTAATATAGTCTTTGTGGTTTTAAAATCTTGGTACCAATTATTAAAAGTAATCACCGACGCATTTCTTTCTTGAATGAGAGCCTTAATTGATTCCGTGTATTGATTTGCAATTTTTGCTTTTTTATATGTATCAATGTAATCAAGTGCCCATTTTTGTTGTATTGAGGTTGTACCAAAGGATTTCTCAAGATAATAATATAGATCAGGAAAGAAGGGTTTGATTTCTTCTTTTGAAATTTTATCTTCACCTAACCACTTTAAAGCCAATGCTTTTTCTGCATTGGTCAATGGTGAAAAGTAACGAATTGCCGTTATATATCCTTTTTCTACCGATAACTTGGTAAGTTTTTCTACTAATTTGTCTTGTGTGGCATCGGAAAGTTTAATATTTCGTAAACTTGCTTGTTGCAAGCAAATGTTGCGTTCTTCCAACTCCATTTCTCCATCATCAAAACTAAATATTGTTAACGCAATAGATGTAAAAAACTCGTGGTTTGAATAGCTTTTGCAATTCTTTATTGCTTCGCAAATATATCCCTTTTCGCAAAATTTATTACTATAATAACTTGTCAGTAACCATTTTTCAAATTCATCTTTGCACTCAAACCAAGTTTTGAGGAATACATTATAATCCGCCAAATCATGTATTTGGAAGTAATTGTTGAAAAAGGATTCAAAAGAAAAATTATTAATATCAATTTCTTTAGCAAGTCGTAGCCAATGTTCTTCATTTTGGGGGGTGTATGCGATTGTGCCAAAATCAAGTTTTAGTCCATCTGTTAAAAATTCATATACATTGTGGCAGATACAAAAAGAAAAAGCATTATCCGGTCGAGCAAATCCTGCATTGGCAAAAATGGAGGGAGAAGTAGAGATAATTTCTTGCTTAGCGTTTTTATTACGCCATATTTGAAGCCATTCCTGTACGTTCTTTACAATGGTGTATTTTTGTTCCAATCCCTTGACTCCATAAACAGAGTTATTGCTCAATACTAATCTGTAATTTAGTTGTTTGTCTGTGTTTTTGAAGTACCAAATATGCGCTTGTGTGTCATTATAAAATTTTGAAATTTTGCCTTCTAACCCAATAACAGGAATATAAACCCGCTGTTTGTTCTTAAAGGCTTCTTTGCTTGATTCAATAGATTTTATGGTAGCAATCAAGGCGTTAAATTCAAAATTTTCAATGTTATCATAAAATCGTGCAAGTTCAGAAAACGGAGCAATTACACAATCGTTTTGGAGAGTATGATGAATGTATTCTTCAATTTTTGCGGCTAATTTGCTGTGAGTAACCATGGTATCGCAATATGCTTTGTCCATCCAATTATCAACACTTTCCACAACACATTTGAATTGTTCTTGCATTGTAGAAACAAAATCAAAAGAGTCTCTGAAATTATCAAATAAAACAAAGCGTATTGGATAACGATGTGCAGATGCGGCATTGCTTCCACTCACTTTCTTATCTGTATCAACACATCTAATAAGTTCCTCAAAATTTACAAATTCATTATACATCGTAATTGTTAATTATATCAAGTATTGTTTCATTACCACTTTCACAAATTTTCTCAAGCAGATGTTTGGCTCTATTTACATCGGTAATTAATTGTATTTTACCAAGTGCTGTATGTTGTTTTGTTTTGTATTTTTCATCATGAATTGGCGGAAACGGAGGTGGCGATGACGAGGGAGGAAGAGGTGGTGGTGGTTCTTGTTTTTGATTTATTTCTAACCGCCAACTTCTTAGTGTATATTCAACTTCGTTTTCTGTCCACAATCCTACTTCGCCTTGCAAATGTTTTATTATATATTCTTTTGCTTCTTCTACTTCATGATCTTTAAGATATACATGTTCCCTTGATTTTAAATAATTAGCAAAACCTATTTCAAAAGAATTGGATTGATTAAGTAAATTGACTACCTCAAAACGATATGTTTCTATTCCGTCTAATGTGTCGTTTAAGAGTTGAGGATTACGAATGTCTGTTTCCCCACATATTTTCAAGATATTATCAATGAGTGTTTTTATTCCCTCTTTATCAACAACATATTTTAATGCCCACAATGGATAAGCCCTTTCTTTAGAAAACTCATGAGTAATTGCCCAACGTGCATCTGTAAGGCTGCTAATATCATTGTATCCTTTTAAAGCATTTAATTTGAACAGTTTTACAAAATTTTCACATAAATTGCGTGATTCTTTAGTCTCGAAGCGGAAATTCAATTTTCCGCTTGTTTTTTCATCGTCCCACGATTTAAAGAGTTCGACAATATCTTCTACAAGATGTTGCGCTTCTCTTGGTTTGCCGTTTAAGTCAAAAATTTGTTTTATGTATTTTCTCATGGCAAAAGCCACCATACCCATTCCTGCGTATGATTGATAAAGTCCGAATGGCGGCTTGGTTAAGTCAATCAATTTTTCGCCAAGATTAAAAGACTGATTTTTATCTGTATATTTGAATTTTTTATCAATAAACTCGCTTACCAAATAAAGTGGATGATTTTTATCAATACTGTCTTCCCATTCCAAATTTTCATCAACGCTATCTTGAAGTAAAAAGTTAACATGCGTTAATTGCCCACCGCATCTATCGTTTATTTCGGTTTTTGCATTAAACGATAAAATATTATCCACCACTTTTTTGGCAGAAACTTTTACCCAATATGTTTTTGAAAATCGTGTTTGAATAAGTTCTAACGACTCCGGTCCGTGTGAAAAAATAATAGGAGAAACACAAGCATTAATTGTTGTGGCAATTTTGGTTGTAGCACTTATATCTTGTAATCCTCTTAGGTAGTATGTGAAATTACCACGACGGACGTCATTCATCCAATCTTTTATCATGTCGGAAGCACACTTTGTATGTGTTTTTTGCTGGTCAGCAAAACCATGATTTTGGGCGCATGTTGCGTTTGCCTGATATTCAATAAAACGTTCATAATTTTTTTCGCCAAATACGTTTTCAAATACTATGAAAACAATATTTTTGAAACGCTCTTCTGCCGATGCTCGTGTTGCAATATCCTTTAAAATATTTAACTCCGAAGCATTACGAGCGAAGAGTAATGCCATAAACACTTCATACGATTTGGCTTGTTTATAGCCGTTTTCTATTTTGTTGAGCAAAGTATATTCATTGCTATCCTCCGAATATAGTAACAATTGATTGGCACGCGCTACATTACTTAGAAACTTACTTATTTCATTTTTGGCAGTTTCTCCAAAATTTACTATCTGACTTGTAAATTTAAACTGCGTCTTTATCAAAATATCTTTGGTTTCTTCTATTTCTTTGGTTGGCAATGCCGAAAATTGTATTGAAAACAATCCTCCGGGCTGACGTTGAATAATGCCATTTTCATCGAAATAATTAAGAATTTTTTCCAAGTTGCCCTCTATTGAAGTTCCCATAAATATATCCTTAATATTTTTTTCAGAGGGAACCATTTTTTCATCTTTCTCTCCTGTTACATTGTTTAAAGCATTGAGCAAAAGAACACTTTTGAATACTGCAAAGTAATCGGAGCCTTTATCTTCAACTTGCAATTTGCGAGAGTTAAAACGTTCTGTTACTGCTCCAAATTTCACGACATTTTCGTTAAATTCCACCACTACATAATCCCATAAATAATCGGCTGTAATGGTATTAAGATTTGCAAAACACTCTTCGCTGTCAAAAAAATGGCGGATTGCAGGATTCTCTCCAATAAATTGAAAAACACTGCGTGAAGAAGAACCAGCCTCTCGTGCGTAATAGGTCGCTAAATGTGCTGTTGACGGGTGTAATGGAAATAATTTTGTTATATCTGATTTCGTTTCTTCCGGTTTATTTGAAATCTTAGAACAGTAGGAATACAACAAATCCTGCTTGTCTGAATAAAATGAATCTGTTAGAACCGTATATTCTTTTCGACTTTCTTCTACTACTTTAAATTTACGAGACATAATTTTGAAAGCAGAAACAGGCTCCATATTATATCCCGTGTAATGATAGCGTCCTTTCGTTTTTTCCCTCTCTTCATCTTTGAGCGAGTCTAATGCCGAAGGGTGCGAAATATAAAAGAAATAGGAGTTATTGTCCGGATTCATTATCATTTCATCAATTTCTTGTAACGAAACCAACAGACTCAAACCTATGTCAGACCTCATAACTTCGGTAAATTCATCCCATATAATGAGCAGTCCGTCATACTCTGTTTCTGCAGCCATTTTTTTCTGAACTTCAAAAAACCACTGTGACAGGCTATTGTTATCTAAACGTATATGGTATTTACCATTGCGAAGTGCATTTTGAACAATACCAAGCGTTTTTGTATCGCCGTTTTTTAATTCAACAATCAATTTTTGTCTTGTGGGAGCAACGGCTTTCAACTGCGAACAACTTTCAATGAGTATATCCCAAAAATCGGGTTGAGTTTCAATATGGTTTATGTAGTTGTCAAAATCGGTTTTGACATCAATATTTTTCAAGTCTGCTTTTCTTAATGCTTCTGTAATACTAAGCTGCAGTTTCAATGATAAATCGTCCTTGTGTGAAATAGAAGATTGACCGTAAAGCGTTACAGGAAATAAACGTTTTGATTCTCTTAATTTGAATAAGTCGCTACGCAGCAAATCATATTTCGCCTCTTTATACTCGTCGTTAATATAATCAGAAATTTCTTCTACGGTATCACACAGAAGATGTTTAATAACAGCACCCGCATGACTTTTTCCCGTACCATAAGTCCCCGAAATCCAAAACGATTTGTGGAGGTCGGCATTATTATTATACACTGAACTGATGACCTTTTGTAGAATATTGTTGAATTGTTCGTTGGCAATAAAATCTTTCCAATCGCCAGCCTCTTCATTCTGAATGTTGTAAGCGGCTTTCTGCTCTCGCAAGGTTACTATATCTGAATATTTTTTAGCCATATTTTATTATTTGTGTTTTGTTTTGCTATTAGTCATGTTGTTAATATTGTCAAAGCAGCAATTGGATCTAAATCCTCCCGCAACGTGATGTGGTCAAGCCCAGTGTTTAATTCTGCAATAAGAACCCTGTTGATTGCAGAATTTAATACTCTGAGTTGTTTTTCAAAGCAACTTTTACTTATTCCAAATTCAACAAATACTCCTGATACATTACCATTTCTATATAAATCAGTAACGCGTAACATATTTATTTTTCTTTCATTAGCATATTTGTATAAAGAATAAGCGATGGATTCCGCACTCAAATCCTCAAAAGAATACCGTTTTGCAACTTCTTTGTCTTCTTGAATAAATTGACACAAAACGTCTCCTATAGGCGACTCTTTAAAGGTTCTTGTTATCTGATAAACAGCATTATGTATGGTTTTCCCTTTATAGACAGGAAATTCTGTTTGAATCATTTCCTCCAGTAATGATTTGGTAAATGCTTCCCCAAACGATATGTGAGTGGCAAACCATTTGGCAATAAATGAATTGTATATTAGATTAATCCAAATTATTTCCCATACCAAAATACTATTATCCTTATATATATCAGAAAGTAATTTCCCTAATTTTGTCAATTGATGTTTTTCATCAATAATTTCAGCATCTTTAAGCCAGTTTCTTAAAGATGGAATTTGATACTGAGGATTCAAACCATGATTGCTGTTCCAATAATTATTTGGTTCAGCAAAATACTGGCTAATCCATTCTTCTTTCAAACCGAAGTTTTTGTATCTATCAATGCTTGTCTGAGCGTTCATAATATTTCCTATTGTTTGAGTTAATGACTCCGCTGCAATACATCCTTTATCGTGAAAATCAAGGCATCTATGGCAATGAGTACATTTTAATTTATCTATTGTTACTTTGGGCAATACTGATAATGCCCCTGTTGGACATTCTACTTCGCATGATTCACAACTAATGCAGAATGCCGTTTTGTATAATACTCTTTTTAATAACCTTATAAGATATCCATTGCTACCATTAAACAACGAAAACTGAAAAGAATTATTTCCCGTTTTAATTTGTATTCCAAACGGATAAATGTCCTTTTCAAAACGCAGCTCCCCTGAAATTGTATCGCCTTGCTTGTATAACACAATTTCGCCTAAAGTATTTAACCAAGTATCAAATGGTAACTTTGAATTATCAACCTGAACAACAAAATCAGGTAATGATTGCTTTATTGTAATTTTCGTTTTTTGGTCTATTAGATTACCACTCGCTCGTCTTTTCCATTTACCTGTTTTGATATAATCATCAATATCTTTAACTCCTGCCTTGGATGCTGTACTTTCAAGCCGTTGAATGAATGGGTGCAAATTTTTTGTGTAAAAATTGTGTGCAATATTTTCATTCCATTCCGAAGAGAACGGACAAATTAAGCAACCTACACGAGTCATTCCCTGACGATAAGCAGGATTGATAGACAATTTGTGTTTGAAAAGATACAGAAAAATCTCTGTTGTATTCCAATTGAGAATAGGGCGAGCATTGATTACCGTGCTGTGTTTCACTCCTTTTCCTATCCGATTGTAGTTACTTCGTCGCGTACTTTCTTCTGCCCGTACACCCTCAAAAGCAAGCACACGGGCTTGTCGGTTTGTACCTTCTATTTTTAATTTACGGTAAAGCGGCGCTGTTTTCATTATAGAGCAACACCAGCGGTGTGTGTCGGAAGGGGTTCCTATTTTATCCCAATAGTTCAATACGCTTTCATGGTTACGGGCAATAGAGAATTTCAGTTCGGGATAAAGGTTTTTATAAAGATCCTCTACTTCTTTGTAAAGTAAAAGCGAGGGTGGTAACTCGTAGCCGGTATCCGAATAGATTACCTCAAATTCCTGCGGTGGGATTGCACGTGTACAAAGGTCAAGCAGTACTTGGCTATCTTTTCCGCCGGAAAAAGAAGCGATAAATTTATCTATATGTGTAGTTTGATAAATCTTTTTGCCTCCGGCTTTGGCTGTTTCAAGCGGCATAATATCAAAACTGTCACAATCTTCTTTTACAAGCGCCATTTGTTGTTTCATGCGTTTTGTCTGTTCGGCAACAATAGAATCAAAATCTATTTGATTGGCACTAACATTTTCAACGCTTTTGAGTGCTGCCGAATATTGAGTATAAACATCTCTAATAAATTCTATCGCTTCGCTTTCTATTAAGAACATTTCGTCTTTATTTTTTTTTAGCATTGTTTTTACGTCAACAGGCTTTAGGTTTAGATTGTCTGCATCAGGCTGCAGAAAAACGGTTGCTGCATCATAAATATTAGCACCCTTAACTTCAAAGACAAATTGTCCACGATAAAAATATTGCTTGTTGCAAGCCCATAATAATGGTTCCTTGCTTTTAGGATATTTCCACCCTAATTCGCTCAATTTTAGCAAATCAAGTTCTTCAAAGAAAACAGGACGGGGGGATACCCCAAGTGTATCCGCCTCTGTGCGTGAATTAAGTTTAATTCCGCCTGTTTCTCTATCCCAAGTCATTTTAAACATTCTAAGTCTATTTTTAAAATCGCTGCAAAGATACATTTATTTTCGTGTTTTCACCTAAAAAAACACGTTTTTTTTCAATAATAATATTCCATTGCATTCATTGTTGTTTTTCTGTATTTTGCTATCGTGCCGCTGTTTTTATTCTATCTTTCGTACAACTTCATTCATTGTATAATGTACAAACTGTGCCCCTAACTCGGTTAATTCATAGGTTTCTGTGTCATCAAATGCTGATTTGTACGTATTGCTTGGAGAGGCTTTTACTTTTGTCTTTTTAATAAAATTTCCATAATAATCGGTTGCTCTATATTGTCGGATAACGCCTCCCATGCTTAAATCACGGATTAGCAGTTTATTTTTATTTCTTCCATTTCGTTTTTTCAGCGATTATTCCCTTTACAAAATCAGGCAACTCTACATTATTTTTTTCTGCAATTAGTTTTATCGCGTCATAATACTTTACCTCTTCGCCTGACCAATGTAAATCCATGCGTCTCATTTCTTTGCCTGCGATGTGAGTGTAATTTTCAGGTGTACCCCAATAGCA
>JGI24702J35022_10002598_pt1 | contig 10970 bp, 5 predicted proteins | sample TergutTh196P4_FD_35022 | JGI IMG/M metagenome (IMG submission 35022)
ATTAATAGCAAACAGGCAACCAACAATCGTCAAAAGAGAAAAAATCTTTTTCATACACTTTTAATTTTAATTCAATATAAAAATTCAAAAAACACACTCAGTCAAATTTAAATGTCACTACAGATTCGGCGGTTTGCTCGTAAATGAACCGGCGCGATCCGCAACGAATCGTATATACTTGTTTTGAACCGGTACGATTCATTACAACCACCACTTTACTCCCATCCGGATTGATAAAAGAAGAAACAATGATTCTGGAAGGCATGTTGATGGCCGTGTATTTAATGCGTTTAGCATCCGATCGCACAGCCTTCGAAAAATGTCCAATCACATAATATTCCAGTTCCCTGTAATACGTTTCATTCTCACGGATAGTAACCAGGCCCCGGCAATCCTGGCAACCACCGCTTGAAGTCGTTGGCCCATTANCGGTATTCAAGGCCAGATTCCACATAATAAAGTTTTTAGATCCCCGGTTCACTGTCGCCATCAGAAAGGTTTCCATGTAATAAAACATCGTTGACATTCTCGAACCGGTATTCCATCCTCCGCCGGATATTTCGGTAAAATAAACATCTTTGTCGGGATGCGCCTGTTGCAACACCTCGATAGCCGAAGCGCTACCGCCGTATCCATGCCATCCTGTTCCTGCAACGTATTGGCGGGTGACCGGATCATTCAGGATATTAGCCGGATAGTATCCCATATCAAAATTATGATCCCAAATCACCATTTTCGTTTTTATATTGTTTGCCACGAACTTTGGGCCGAGATAATCGCGGATAATCACATTTTGTTCCTCCCATTCCATTTTCATAGTAGGATAGCCGCCGTTTTCATGCATCGGTTCATTTTGAATGGTAATCGCATCAATGTGAATACCCTCATTTTCAAATGCTTTGACATATTTCACAAAATATTCGGCAAAATCATTGTAAATCGCCGCTTCTTTTTTCAGGCTTCCGCCATACATGTGTCCGTTTTGTTTCATCCAGGCCGGAGCGCTCCAGGGACTTGCCAAGATTTTGATTTCCGGATTGATTCGCAGTATTTCTTTCAAGACAGGAAGTAGATCCTTCCTGTCTTGATNCGGAATATCAAAATCGTTGATATTGCCGGAATCGCAATAACTGTATGTGCCGATGGAAAAATCGGAAGAGCCAATCGTTATTCGTAAATAATTGATGCCAATCCCATTTCCCGGATCAAACAAATCCGTCAGCAGTTTACTGCGGTTTTCAGCGCTCAGATTGTTGATCAGATAAGCCGACGAGCCTGTCAATGCAGCGCCGAAACCATCCATAGATTGATAGCTGACAGCCGTATCTAATTGGATGGAAAAATCCCCGATTTGGTTTGAAAAATCAAGCGACTTTTGTTTAGCGAGCAAAAAGGCTTCTGTATCTGTTGTCAGCCAACATTGGATACTGCCGGTGTCGGGCGTTTCCGTTCCGGGCGTTTCGCCGGGCGAATCGTTATCCTTACAGCCGCCGTAAGCAAGTAAAAACNACACTCCTGACAATAAAACAAGGCGCAATTTATTCATGTCATCAATTTTATCTGAAACATCAATTTATTTTTACAAAATCCACCTGTTGAGTAGTGGTATTAATCGTAAACCGGTAAACGCCCGGTGCGGAAACCAGACTTGCCGTTCCGGAAAAATTACCCAGGTCTTTATCCGTTGGAGCATACAACAGATTTGTCGAAATAGTATATTGTCGTCCGTCGATTTCCCTCTCAGTCCCATCGTCTCCCCATCCCCGCTGATAAAAGAATTTAGAGTTNAACGCATAACGCCATCCGTTTTCCGGACTTTCATCTATTTCATGTTCCACATAAATCGTTGCCTGAAATACTCCGGGAGAAACCTTCCTGCAAAAAACGTATTCTAATGGCGAATTCCAGTTCCACGACGAAGTTTTTGCATAAGGCGCCGACGGGCAGCCGAATCCGACCCCACACAGCCACAGCGCATCCGGGAACTTGGCGGCGGGTTGCTCTACAAACAAATAATCTGCCGAGGGCCAGTAATACAAGATATATACGCCCGTTTCACCCAAAAACTTAGCCGTATTGGCTCCTGTAACTTCAAAAAAATCCGGAGTTAATCCCTGGGACAAATTATTGATTCCTGAGAATATTATTTCAACATCCTGTCCAAGATAGATTGGAGTTGATACTTTCCACTCCTCATCTGTTCTATCATTTAAATGATTGGTAGAAGAGATCGATCTGACAGGAAATGATCCTACATTTATTTCTGTTGCCGGTAGCATAGGATCTCCTATAGCCGTTACGGTAAAATTGAACAAATCGAGTTTCACCGACTTAATTCCGACAATAGTAGGATCGGATATTTTAATGGAATCCCCTCCCTGTTGAACAATGCCGAGTTCTCCGTTTACATCCCCAAACACCAGACCCTCCCAGTCAACCCGGTTGAAGCGAGTTACTAATGTCGGCAACAAAAACGTGATTTCATTGCCGAATGTTAAATTATCCGCCGAATAAATGTAATTTGCGGGATCAGTCAATTTCAATTCCACGGTTCTGCTTTTTTCCACCATGTAGATGGTCGGTATCGACGGACGCACGGCGGTTGTCGTCGCTATCACCATATCTCGATGAAAGCCTTCTACATTGATAGACGACAAATGAACTTCCACATCAGCGTTATCGGGCATGTAAGGGCCGAAAGGCACATAAAACTTTTGGCTGCATGAAGCATTGTAGCCTGCAGTACGAACAGATACTTTATCCAAAATCTGATCATTTACAACCACCAGCATTTCTAAGGTTGAAAGCGGTATTTTATCAGACACCTCGACATGCACGGTGATTGAATCGCCATACATTATTTCCGATTCTTCTACCACTGCCCGTTGAAAATCGGGAATGGATTCCGGATAATGTACTCGGGAAAAATCCTGTTCGCAAGCAAAAAAGAGCATTGCCATACAAGCGAAAAGGATGCTGTTTATTATCTTGTTTTTCATCATTCTACTTTTTAAATCGTTAATAACCGGGATTTTGTTTGATATTCGGATTGTCGTCCATCACCATTCGGGGAATAGGCAACAGTTCCGATTCTCTTGTAAACGGCTTTTGCTGAGGCAAACGCCCCGAATCTTTACCGTAAACAGCATTCATCACCTCCTGCATTTTACCGTACCGGATTAAATCAAACCAGCGTTGTCCTTCAAAGGCCAATTCAAGTCTCCTTTCTTTGAGGATAGCCTCCAGCATTTTTTCCTGAGACGATGCATAGGAATTATCTAAATCACTTAGTTTTGCCCTCTTCCTGATCGTATTCACCAAGCTAAGGGCGCCCGGCAAGTCATTCTTGTTAGCCAAGGCTTCCGCTTTCAACAGCAAGATATCTGCCAAACGCAATTTAATGATGCTATTGGCTGCGGAACGGGTTTTATACATAAAAGCATACTCATTGGAAGGATAATAATTACTCCATGAACAGGAATAATAGATAATGGACTGATTGAAACGCAGCTCATCTTTTTCGTCCTGGAAAGCGGCGATAAGATCTCTCGAAGGAGTAACCCATTTAGCCCAGGTAAAATAAAAAGCAGGGTCTAATAAATCTTTTCCAAACATCCAAGTTACCCAATTCCCGGCGCTTGCCGAATATTGCATTTCGAGAATCGATTCCGAAGTATTGCGGTATTTTGCATCATTATTGTCGGAATTTAATGCAAATAAATCCGCATAATCAGCTACTAACGATATCCCGTCCGCGATCACTTCATCGCAATAATTGATTACTTTGTCGTAATCCTTCAACACAGCTTCTGCATACACTTTTGCCAATAAAGCCCGCGCTACGGTTTTTGATAATTTGGTTTTATCCGAATGATTATTGCCGGGAGCATACGGAATCGCCTCCAACAAATCGTTTTCAATTTGAGCGTATGCTTCCTCCACCGTATTTTGCATTGGGAAATATTGCGGATACACCTCTTTTATATTTTCAGCCGTAATATCTTCGCCGATTTGTGTCACCACAGGGAAATTTCCCCATATTCTTACCATATCAAACATTTTCATAGCCCGGTAAATTTTAGCTTCCGCCTTCCACTGTTGCCTTTCCGATTCAGAAAATGAAGGATCGGGTACCGCATCAATATTACAGATAATATTATTGGCCGTGGCAATAGTTCCCATATAGCCATCCCAGTCTCTTTTCAGGCAAGAATTACCCCCATCCACCGAATTGGTTTCAAAAGGCACCACTTCCGCCCCAGTTGTTCCTCCATAGGCATTATCCGACCGGACTTCCGCCAACAGCAAATAATCCAAATACCAATACTCCTGGTCGTTTTTCATTTGCAAATACATGGCATCCACTTGTGTCTGCATTTCACTTCTATCCTTGTACTTAATGCGATCGCCCGAGTCATCTTTGGCGCCGACAGTAACCTCGGAATAATCCGATAGAGGGTTTTCATTCAATGAACAAGAAAAATTCAGAATTAAACTTGCCAATATCAGTCCTTTGATAATATCTTTTGCTTTCATAATGATAATAATTTTAGCGCTACGATTTAAAACTCAACATTCAACCCCACTATGAATGACTTTGTTTGAGGATAGGTGCCCCAATCAATGCCTTGCACCCCCCCGTTGTTACCCCATTGATTTACTTCCGGATCCATTCCTGAGTACTTAGTCAGCGTCAGTAGATTACTTGCCGTAACATAAGGTTGCAGGCGAGTTATCCCCCATTGTTTCAGCAGTTTTCCGGAGAACCTGTAGGATAATGTAACATCTTTGACTCTCAGGTAACTTCCGTCTTCAATAAAGTACGACGACATTCTCATATCATAACCGGCTCTGGGTATCTTGGTTTCCATACCCGGTCTTCTCCAGCGCTCAAGAACCACTTTTGACTGATTTTTAGCATCATACATACCTTCCGTTTCTATTCGGGAAGCATTGAATATGTCGTTGCCATACGAGCCTTGTAACAAAATACTTAAATCGAAATTTTTATACGAAAAAGTATTGGTCATTCCCACTGTAAAATCGGGATTCGGATCGCCTATGTAAGTAGGTTCATCGCTATANTTCAATTCTCCGGTTTCGGGATCCACACCATAATTTATATATCCGTAGAATCCCCCCAAGGCGCGTCCGGGCATGTTTCTCACCGCATAATCCTTCAGGAAATCACCTACTTGCACATCATAATATACCTGGCTTAATTCCAGTTTGGTTAATTCATTCCTGTTAAATGAAATATTGAAATGCGTGTCCCATTTGAATGTCCCCACCAGATTTTGAGAATTGACCGTAACTTCCAGTCCTTTGTTAGTCATTTCTCCTTCATTACGAACAATATTATTTACAGGGGCAGAACCTTCGGGCAATGTTACCCGCATCAACATATCCGTAGTCTTTTTAAGATAAACGTCGATCATNACATTCAACCGGCTTCTNAGCAAAGTAAAGTCAAGACCTACATTGGTTTGTATGGTTGTTTCCCAGGTAAGACTTATATTACGCAACGAGCTTTGAGCTAAGAGCGGTAAAGCCGTTCGGCCAATGCTCGGATCCGTCCAGTCCTGACGCCTGATGTCGTATCGCTCCAAATACCCGTAATCGCCTAATCCCGACTGGTTTCCTGTTTGTCCCCAGCCTCCGCGCAATTTTAAATCATCGATCCATTCCCTATTTTTCATAAAATTTTCGGAAGAGATACGCCAAGCAGCCGAAACCGACGGAAAATATCCCCACCGGTGACCGGGAGCCAGACGCGAAGAACCATCCGCCCGCATATTGGCCGTAAGTAAATATTTCCCATCATAATTATAGGAAGCGCGTCCCAAATACGACATGATACTCCATCGGGCGGCTTGCGTATAGGTACCATATATATCCACTCGGTTGGCCGCATTCAAGGTTTGTATTTGAGCATCATAATAATATTGCGCTTGCTGGGTAGCCCTGCTCCAGTCGGAAGTAGTTCCCGACGATCCACCCATTAGCTCGAACGAATGCAGGCCGGCAGTTTTATTATACGTTAAAATATTATCGAATGTCATCACTGTTCCGGTGGAGCGATCATCTTGTCCGGCCCCATGGGTTAATCGTCCTTCCGTAATTTTCACGGGATCATAAAACCGCGTGTAATGATTGGCCGTTCTATCCATTGTTACGGAACTCCTGAATTTCAATTCGGGCAAAAATGTTATTTCCATTTTTCCTGTTGCTAACAGGCGATTATTATTGGATTTGTCATTTTCCGTGCGTCCCATATTATCCACCGGNCTGGTAATATTTACTCCATAAAAATTATTGTAATATTGATCCGGATAATCGGGATTCCAAACCGGAGCNTAGGTNGGAGCATTGACTACCGCCAAGACAACCCCACCCCTGTTGGCGCCCGTTCCCGATACGATTCCACTGTTAGAATAATCGGAATAGGATACATTAGTTCCGAAAAGCAACCAGGGGCGTATCTGATTATCCATATTGATACGAAAGTTATAGCGGTCAAAAGATGCAACTTTAATGATTCCGTCTTCACGAGTATAACCTCCGGAAATAAAATAGTTAAAATTATCCTTAGAATTTGACAGGGAGAGTTGATAATTTTGTGTCAATGCTGTTTGATACGTTTCTTTATACCAATCCGTCTGATCCGTTAAGTTATCCGGCAAAACAACTGTTGATCCCAGGTCTTTCAACAATTCACGGTATTCTGCCAAATTAAGCGGCTCTATCTTATTAATTAACTGTGTAACACCGGCATAAGAACTGAATCCGATTTTTGCCTCTCCTTTCTGGCCTTGTTTAGTTGTAATCAGCACCACTCCGTTAGCAGCGCGAGACCCGTATATGGCAGCCGATGAAGCATCTTTTAAAACTTGCATGCCTGCAATATCATTAGCTGAGAGATGCCGGATATCATCCATGGGAACCCCGTCCACAACATATAAGGGATCATTGCTTCCATTTAATGAAGTGGTTCCCCTCACTCTCACCACCATTTTTTCTCCCGGCAGTCCGTTTGGTTTCAGTACGGAAATTCCGGCAGCCTTTCCCTGCATAGCCTGATCGACCGAAACAATAGGCCGGCTATCCAAATCCTTTGTAGAAACTGTCGATACGGCAGTAGTAACATCTTTTCTTTTTTGTGTCCCATAACCNATTACTACAATTTCGTTCAAATCATTNAACGCTTCCTGAAGCCTGGCATTCATTACCGGGCCGGTAACTTTCAGTTCCAGCGGTTGCATACCCAAGTAAGAGAATAAAACGGTAGCACCCTGCTCTGTTTGGAGAGAAAAAGTGCCCTCCAAATCGGTAATAGTACCAACTGCTGTTCCTTTTACCGTAATATTTACACCTATCAACGGCTCCCCCCCGTCCATGTCGGTCACTATCCCTCTCACAGTAATCGGCTGGGCAATAGCGCCAACAAATAAAGCCAAAAAAAAGCTTATTGCCATCACATAACGAATAAAGTTTTTCATGAATAAATTCTTAATTAAAATATTTGTCATTTTTATATTGTTTTCAATGATATTTCAGGATACAAATGTAAGAATAGTCTTTTCTATAACCATCAAAAATACCATTCAAGATTACGTCATCAGAAAGAAATGATTACGTCAAAAATACGTCATATAGAAAAAAAAATATTTTATTTACCTAATTACAAATACATTGAAAAATATATAAAATACTTCATCAATACATATTTAAAATAATATAAGTTTATTCGAAGCATTCGCCTCACAAAGCATTTAAAAAACTCCTTAAACTATTTTCCTGTTCCAATCCGAATTTTTTCCTCAACCGATAACGAAGCGTTTCCACCCCTCTCACAGAAATATTCAATAATGGGGCTATTTCCTTCGAAACGAGTTGCATTTTGATAAAAGCGCACATTTTTCTTTCATTTAAAGAAAGTTCAGGATATTTTTCAGACAGTTTTTGCATAAAATTATTGTGAACCAAGTCAAAATGTTCCTCAAATTTCTTAAGGTTACCATCCTGGCGTATATTTTCATCTATTTTACTATTCATCCGCAGTATGTTCTTCCTCAACTCACTTGTTTTATCCACCTGTTTTAATTCTTCCTGCAATTTAGACAAATCCACTTTAATTTCAGTTAATATTTCATTTTTACTTACTAAATTTATAGCTATATTAGCCAGTTCCTGGTTTTTATGTATGATTTCCAACTCTAAATGTTCGTTCTTAAGCTTTACGATTTCCTGTTCTTTTTTTTCGGTTTCTTCTTTGAATTGTTGTTCTTTCTCCATCAATTCCTGCTGTTTTGACAGCTCTATTTGTTTTTTCTTCTTTTTGATACGCTTATCGTCCCACTTCCAAATTCCGGCTAATACGCAAGCGAGGAAGATACAATAGGCAAGATAAGCCCAAGAGCTTCTATACCAAGGAGGAAGAATAACAAAAACAAACTCATCCGTCAAATGTACTCCTGTCTCCAGCACTGCCTCCACTTTAAAAACATGTTTTCCTTCGGGCAGATTACTGTATTCTTTAACAGTAGAAACAGTAGGTTCCGACCATACTTCATTATCCAGCTTATATTGGTATTTAGCTAAGGAATGTGAGGCAAAAGCCATCAAACCATATTGAAAGCGAATCGTATTATTCTTGTAGGCAATTTCCGGCACATATTTTTTACCGGAAAAATTACTGATGTAAATCAAAGAATCAACTGTTTTAGAGATACTTACTTTATTTATCTGCATAATTTCATGCACCTGCTCCTGATTATCATAGCCGGCATTCCAAAGAGAAAACCCTGATTCACTGCAAATAATAACCTCCCGGTCATTCAAAAAAGCCAATCGCTCAAAATCATTAATAAGCGGCAAATTATGAACATAAAAAACATCTGCATCGTTCGCGCGCTTTCTTATATGCGAGGGGCCTAAATACCAAAGGGCATCAAACTTTTGCCAAATAGCGCAATAATGCTGACCTTCAATGGTAAAATTGGTATCTACCGCAAACATTTCACGTTCTTCAATAAAATCATAAATCCCCGAAGGAGCACAAAACAACGTATTATGATTCACTTTGTGCACATACGCATTGAAAGGCGCTCCGGTTTGAGGANCATAATATTGACTCTCTGCTACGGCATCTAAAGACTCATTGACATGTATCCGCAACAGTTCTTCCCGGCCTACATGTATCCAAATANTCCNTGGCGATTTTTCCTCATAATTAATAGCAGAACCCGGATATCCCTGTACATGACTTTTCTTCTTCCACTGATGGTTCTCTCTTTCAAAAACATAAAATCCATCATAAGTGGAAGCCCAGATTTTATCGGGATTATCCAACATACTCCTGACGCTCCAAAATCCTGTTTTCCTGTCTATTTGTTCAATCGCAGTTCTCTTAATAAGGAAAAGCCCTTTATCCGAAGAACAAAACAAATCGCCGCCAATGGAGTCGATACTCCATATCTGTCCCTGCGAGCCTTCGATTAATCTTAATGGGGTAGGTTCTTCGCTGACAGGAACAGGCCATTCCGAATAATATAATCCTCTGTTAGTCGCTAAATACAATCTATCTTTATATAACATGGCATCATATCCGGCTCCATAAAAATTTTGAATACTGTATAAATTGGTTAATGGACTGTTCAACTCAATATAACTGATTCCATTATCCAAACCCAACCATATATTGTCGTTCTTATCAAACAAGACACTTAATACAGTATTATTCTGCAAGCCATTGGCCTCATTCACGTACTTCACAGCCTTTCCCTGATAATCAATCAAAACCAAGCCTTTCAGTATGGTTCCAATAGCAATGTATTTATCGCTTATGGCAAGCGAAAATATCTCATACCGGCGGATAAACGATTCTACTTCTGTTTCAAATTTACTTATTTCCTGTCCGTCGAACAAAAACAAACCATCAGAAGCGGTTGCAATCAACAACGTTTTTTCAAAAGGATAGATAGCCCTGATTTTTTTACCTTTAAACTGCTCTATACCGGGAAACAGGAAAAACTGCTCCCCAATGAACGCATATATACCCGATTCGGTTGCCACATAGAGAACTCCTTCGATTAGATTAGCAAAATTAATTTTTCCGGGGCTGGCAGTAAACGAAGAAAACCGCTCATTCACAAACTTTATCACTACATTATCAGCCACAAAATAAAGTGTTTGTTCACTTTCACAAATCGTCCAAATATTACCAAAAGACAATTGAGCTTTCGATAAACTGTCCGACATACACACATACAAAAGCTTTCCGGTTTTGTCGGGTTTTAGATATCCAAATTCATTCAGACCTCCAAAATAGATTTTGTCTTCCGAATGTTGAATGGCTCTTACATCCGAACCTTTCCTTAATGGATACAGTTTCCAGTCGTTCCCGTTAAACTCAAGCACTCCGGACTTGTTGGCAAAGTACATCCAATTATTATTTTGCTGAATTACTTGCCAGTTCTGGCTTCCAGCCTGATAATCATTCCTGGAAAAATTATAAATAAGGTTAGTCCAACCCGAATAAGCCGGTCTTATTGAACAACAACACAAGAAGAGGAATAAAATAAGGTTAATTCGTTTTTGCAACATCTGATTTCTAAGTTTAATTCACACAAAATTAAAGCGATTCAATGACTTTTGCAAACCATTATAATAATATTCTAAAAAAGCATTTACCTTTGTCCCAATAAATAGTATCATGCAAACAATAAAATACCCCAAAAAAACCGATTGGGCGCAACTCTTAGCCCGCCCCACATTCGACAATTCGGCATTAACCGAAACTGTGCAAACCGTTTTAAACGACGTTAAAATGCACGGAGACAAAGCAGTAAAAGAATACGGATTAAAATTCGACAAAGTACAAGTGTCGGATTTGCAAGTCTCCGAAAACGAGATGGCAGATGCAGGAAGATGGGTTTCCGAAGAATTGAAATCAGCCATTGCATTAGCAA
>JGI24702J35022_10002599_pt1 | contig 10965 bp, 3 predicted proteins | sample TergutTh196P4_FD_35022 | JGI IMG/M metagenome (IMG submission 35022)
ACAAACACGGAAACCGGAACCGTTTATTCTTCCTATCATCTGCAAATGAACGGCGAAAATACAGAGATTAACGGTATAATATACATGGCAAGCCCCTATTTGGACACTTATTTTATTACGATAATAAGTCCTGCTGTAACGCAACCCTATACGATACGTATTGCAGACGGCGCCTATCCCGGCACGTTGGTAAAATCTAATCCNNTCTTCGATTTGGGACTGTATCGAAACCTGTTTACATTGGAGACAAAACCCGGATACGCACTGACGGCTTATGCCAATAAGGGNGAAGCAAACCGTAACCTTGTGGTATATGACGACAACGGTATCTATGTAAACGACTATACCGGCGATGACGCCAATGCGGGGACCTCGCCCGATGTCGCGGTTAAGACGTTAGAAAATGCGGCAGGCAAAACTACTTCCGCCAAAACATCCATTTATATTTGCGATTCGACCTTAACAATAAACGCACCACAAACCATTACTCCCTCAATNCCAAAAGATACCATACGCACATTTTTNTTCCGGAGCAGTAATACCAATCTGTTACGGGTCACTGCCGGAGGCGATTTGACNCTACAAAATATNGCCCTCTTTACGCCATTTACCAACGTCAACCGGTTTATCATGGTTGACAACAACGGTAGTTTACAGATGAATACGGGGGCTGTAATTTTTATGTATAACAGTTCGTCTACAAGTACAAGCAGATATGGAATCTATCTAAACGGTGGAAGCGTCGTCATGAACGGCGGTTCAAAGATAACATCCAATCTTACGGCGAACTCCAACTACGGATACGCTATATATGCCACCGGTAACACGTCAACGCTTTCAATAGCAGACAATGTCATTATAGAACGACAATACTTTCCGGCNATCACNGTTACAGGTAACGCAACTGCAACAATCGGNGCCGCTATTTTGCAATATAATTCATCTTCATATTCATACGCGCCACTAAGCGTGTCAAACGGAATAGTTGACCTGAACGGGACTATTATACAAAATAACAATTATCGCGCTTTGACAATAAGCGGAGCCAACACTATCGTCAATATGTATAGCGGGCTAATCAGCAATAACGGCGTTTCAAATACGAGTTCATATTATAGTGAAAGCGCCGTCTCCGTCGAGAGTCAGGCTACGTTCAATTTTTCAGGAGGAACGATTGAGAATTATTACCTTCCCGTCAATACGTCTGATATCATTTACGGAGCAATGGTTCATATCACCTCCGGAGGGAAAATGAACTTTTCCGGCGGGACAATAACAGGTTCGGACCCCGAAAGAAATGCGATTTTTGTAAATGCTACCGGTACGACCGTCACGACTGCCGGACATTTAACATTAAGCAATCAGGCTACGTTAAACAACGGTTATATTTATTGCAGCAGTCCGTATTTTGCGCCTGTTCATTTGAGTCAGACACTCGACGCGACGAAGCTGTTTCATATCAACTTAGGTGATAACATGGCAGGAACAGTGCTTGTCGACGGTACTTCGGCCAATACTTTCCCTGCTTCTGTCGGCAATTTCGACCTTAACCCGCTACTAACTAACTTATCACTCCAACAAAGCGGTGATGATGTGATTGTCGGTTCAACGGCTATCTACCTGCACGGAACAAACGGCAACGACACCAACGACGGNTCCTCAGCAATAAAGGCGGTAAAAACATTCACAAAAGCGAAAGAACGCCTGCAGGCAACCGCAGGCAATGAGATTATTGTTATTGGCGCTGCATTACTCAGTAATGCCGACGAATCAACGGACTGGGACCTTAGCTTTAATCCGAATGCCGTCGTCCGGAGAGGGTTAGGCTATACCGGTTACCTTGTAAATGCCGCTACCAACAGAAGCCTGACCTTTTCTGATATTACTTTCGACGGGAATAAGGAGAACGTTGCGGGCACTGCGGTCAATCCGATAATNTACGGCGGCAGCGGTACANCCATCACCATTAATGCCGGAACCAGCATCAGTAATAACGATTCNTACGGCATAAGAATATCTTCCGGAAGTATATACATGAACGGAGGNGAAATAGCTGATAATAACGATTACGGAATCTATATCTCCAGNTCCGCTTCACGCGAAGACGAGTTTATAATGACAGACGGGATCATCAGNAATAACAANCCTTATGGCGTCTATTCCAGCGCTGTAAAATATATCCGGTTTTTAGGCGGAGAAATNAAACAAAACAATTCGTATGGCTTTTATACATCCAGCAATCATTCTGCCGGCGTAATGGAAATAAGCGGAACGGCAAGAATAGTTGAGAACAAGAGTATAGGTATTGCAAGTACATCATCCAATTATCTTGACAGTCTGATAATTTCAGGTGGAGAAATAGCAAATAACACCTCTCACGGCATCAGTCAAAATGCTAATCATGTATTAATCACGGGAGGGTTAATCAGCAATAATAATAGCTATGGCATACAACTGACGGGAAATAGCGCCCTACTCAATACAAGTTGCACAATAACAGACGTAACAATTCAAAATAACAANTCCCGCGGGTTAAATATTTCGAATTATGATAATTTTTCCATGANAGGCGGAAATATCAGCTATAATGGNGGTTACGGGTTTTATGCTTCCGGTAGCGCTAACCATCCGGCGTCCGATTTTTCTATAACCGGCGGAAGTATTCANAACAACACGACTTATGGATTATATATCACNTCGTATGTAAATATGTCGGTTGAAAATGCGGAAATAAGTAATAACAACGGAGTTGGAATATATGTATCAAACGGTTCTATCGCGCTGCCCGGCAACCTCGCAGTGAAAGATGCATGGGTTCATTCGAATACGGGATACGGCTTCTCATTAAACAGNTATCTTANTTCCAAGATATCCGGAAACACACTGATTACAAATAATAAAAGTACCGCGATATATAGTAATTCCTTTCTTTCTACTACCCTTTCGGACGATGTCCTGATAAAAGGAAACCGGTCGTTGACATCTACTTCCGGTTATGCCGGCGGTATTTATGTCACGCAGGGAACTATCTATATCACAGATAATGTCACGCTCGAAGCAGATACATCAACTTATTATGCCGGTGGTATCAATGTGGCGACAACGGGCAATGCCGTCATTTCGGGTAACGTAAAAATAAAGGATTGCGTCAACCTGACAACCTCCTCTTCGTATGGTGGAACAGCTATCTATGCAGCAGGCACATTAAGTATGACCGGCGGCAGTATTACCGGTTGTACGGCAACGGCCGGCCGCGGTACGGTCTATGTGAGCGGGACAAGCAGCGACGTCCGTTTGAACAATGTGACTATTCAGGACAATACGGCTAACTATGGAGGTGCAATCTATGTGAATACCGGCGGTCGAATCACATTAGATTCGGATACGATAATAAATAATACAACGATAATACAGCCGGCGCCTGCCGCTTCGCCTGTCTCCGGAGAAATCCATATTGTCGGAAGCGCTACCGGACGACTGTCATTGCGTGACAAAAACCTGATAGAAGGAAATATTTTTATCAACAGTACATCAGATAAAATCTATGTCGACGAAGCGCTTCTCTTTACAGATGTTGGCGCTATCCGCCTGTTAGCCAATAATTCCGGTACTACTACCAATTTAGTTACCGCTCCCGGAACGGTTGTCGTGTCGCCCAACGGTACGACCGTCACCGATGCCTCGCAATTCCTGACACGTTTTACGCTTATGAATAAGAACGGACGCGGGCTTGATAAAGGTGGAACGGACGACAATCACATCATTGTCGTCAATGAGTTCTTTATCGACGGCTCTTATCCGACGGCAGGCAACGGCGCCAGTCCGTTTACCCCTTTCAACAGCCTATCACAAGNCGACTTTCTGTCGGCGCTCGGAAAGGCCTATACTACCGTATGGGTGTCGGGACCTGTCAAAACAACAGGCACGCATACGTTGCCCGTCATCACCCAAAACAATGTGAATCTCCGCCGGTATACAGGCTTTGCCGTTGCAGCACAACCCTACCCTGCCTACGATAGCGTGATGATAACGATAGAGCCGGGTACGTCTCTCGTCATCCAGGGAGGCAACTCACCAGCCAACACTTTCACGATTTCAGGCGAAGGAGGAAGCGCCGAACCCGACGCCTCTATCTTCAAAAACTACGGCGTTCTGACGCTCGGCGGTTATACCAACCTCTACTTCAACCCGATAAAAGGCAACGGAGCGGCTGTCAACCAGAACGGTACGTTCAACCTGTCGGGACATGTTGACTTTAACCTCTATAGCCCTAACACCGTCTATCTTGCCGAAGATAAGGTAATCAACATCACCGGCCCGTTGACCACGACGACGCCTATCGGTATAACCGTCGAGACATCGCCTTCAAATACGCATAGTCCTGCACGCATCGTCGTTGTGGGTACCACTGCCAACGTCCCCGCCGGCATTGAAACTCTTTTCTATAACGAGATAACGCCCGACCCGCTACCGATAGGTCGCTTTGTCGACGGTACCGATGCCGGACTGATGTTCTACCTTGCCGACCGCAATGTTGCAGGCGTCCCCATCTACACAAAGCTGCAAGACGCCTTCGACGCCNCTGTCCCCGCTAACAACGACGAGGTACGCCTCTATGGCAACACGCAGGAAACAATCTTCGTCGATAAACGCTTGCAATATAATTCAAACGGATACGCTGTAAAAGGTTCATTTACGTTAGATAGCGTGGCGCAAGTACAACTGTTGGACGACCTGATAGCCGATACGCTGTACATCAGGGCTACTACTTTCTCAAACAAAGCGCAGTTAGNCCTGAACAACTACTCAGCCACCATCGCCGATGCCGCTTATTTGGACTTACAACTGCCTGCCGACGCCGCCATAGGCGATTGGTATCCTGTAAATCTCCCGTTTGACGCCAAGGTATCGGACATTCGCGACGCCTCCGACACGATGCGGCAGGTACTGCATCTGCAAGACTTCGGTATCGCTGCCTTCGATTCCCAACGACGCGCTACCCATGGTATCGGCAACCAACCGTCTAACCCCAATAACGACTGGCAGTTCTTCACCGAGCCGACGATGGCAAACGGTAAAGCCTATATGGTCACCGGTAACGGCCTCGAAACCCTCCGCTTCAAAGCCGCCAACCTCAACCTGTTTGCGACCTTGACAGCGCCTGCGGTTCATTCCGTCGGCCCAACCGCAAACATCCACCACGGCTTCAACTACTTAGCCCAACCGCTACCGATAAACGCCGTGATTAGCGACGGCATTCCTGTCGGCGCTATCGTGCAGGTATCCGAAAACCTTAGCTCCGACCGCATCGGCGCCGCCTCTTATGTCGCCAAAATGGTCAGTCCCAACTTGGTGATAGCTCCCTACACAAATTATTTCTACCAGACAAACGCAAACAGCATCGTTACCTACGCCCCCACTATCCAAACCGTAACGGTTTGGAATGCAGAATGGGGAAATCAGACTTCGTCTGATAATGGAGAATGGAGAATGCAGAATGCAGAATGGGGTCAGACTTCGTCTGATAATGGAATAGGAGATTCCCGCCTTCGTGGGAATGATGTGGAGGATGCGGAAAAAAATAATTCTCCATTCTCCATTCTGCATTCTCCATTTAAAAAAGTGGATTCTCCACTTTTTTACGAGCTTCGTCTCTATGACAATTCACGGGACGGCTACGATGCTCTGTTTGTAGCAGCGAGCGAGTATGCCTCCAAAGAACGGTATGAAATCGGGCGGGATGTAGTCAAGATGGGAACAGTCGGTCATACGGCACAAATATGGAGCGTCGATTTCGATGTAGCTCTATGTGCTGATGAAGTATTGATGGAAAACGGTTCAGCCTATATTCCATTGTTTATCCACACTCCTGTTGCAGGTAAAAAATATCACTTGACACTACAAAATGTCGTAAACAGAAACGATCAATTGTGGTTATATCGCGCTGGAAAACCCGTTCAAGACCTGACAGTGCAACCGAACTTTACAATTGAAGGAACCGGTCACACGACAGACGAATATTCGCTATTGATTCAAAGCGGTACCACCTTTTGCGATCCTGTCGGAACATGCGAAGTTAATGTAAACGCTGAGAATAATGCGATAGTTATCAACGGATTGCAACTCAATGATAAATACTCCGTTTACGACCTGTCAGGACGTCTATACGCAACCGGAACAGCCACCGGCAACCTGACAAGAATCTATATAGCAAGAGGAACATACATCGTGCAGATTAACGGCATTAGTCATAAGGTTATTGTTAATTGAGAAAGAACGTTTGCCTGACGGTTTCTGTTCGTCAGGCAAACCTCTTTTTTTTGATTGGTATGGCGTTATTTCCCAAAAAGCTGATACCGTTAGTATGTCAATTCCACCTTCGAATAAAAAATGTCTAACAACCTTTCGGAGCGTTATCCCTTTTTCCAAACCGTGATACTTTTCCGCAAAGGTACTCTGCCGAATTTAGCCATTTGTTGACTGCTATTACCTTTCTGCTGTTTTAAAGAATAAATCTTAACAGGTTTAAATCCAATCTGTTCTGCTAACTCAGTTGAAATAAAATCTACTGAAATAATCTCGCCGCCGTAGCGTACATTGTCATTTACAAAAGCCACTTTCGCTCCCGGTTTGCATAAACGAAACAATTCGGCATAGATAAAAGTCAATTCAAGGAAATAACCTGTAACCATTCGCAAAACGCCTTTGTTGTTTATATCTCCGTTTTTACTTCGTTCATTTAGCGAATGATTGATTTCTGCCAGGGTCTTGTTATTATCAATGATATTCATTATTCGGTTAAAATCTTTTTCTTTTCCTAAGGCTATGTAATGTTCTCTGATACAATCAATTTTCGGCTTATTTTCAACGGTGCATGATAACAGTTCCTGACGCAGTTTCTTAATTTTTTCGTCTGTTATACCCAAATAGGCCAACTCCAAGGCATACGTTCTTGTATAATCGTAGCGATTACAATAGGGTGGCGATGTTATGACGCCATTCAGCAAATTACTCTCTAATTTTGGCAATTCGTACAAAGCGTTGCCTTCAATAAAAGTTAGTTTGCCTGTGCTGCACGTCGCATTTTTCCGAATGGATGAAATATCAGTATAAACGCCGTTTAATTCTTCTAACATCGACTGTCTCAAAGAGGGTAAAATCCCTTTATCTAAACGAATAACCAATGGTGTTTTTCCATTGTTCCTGCGATATTCGGCTGATTCAAGCATTTTTTTACTACGATAATCCCAACGTAAAAACTGTCCGTCTTTGGCCGTGTAACTTACTTTTTCCAAAGAATTTAATATACAAAGCGTTACAAGATTTTTCGCTATTTCCGAGTACCGGCTTTCGTTATTCCACGCGGTAAAAAAAGCAATTTCTTTTTCTGTGGTTTCGGGGAAAGCGCCGTCCGTGATTGTAATATAGGGAGTTCGATTGTTGTAATTATCGGACATTGACAAATTTTCTATTTCCAATATTAACCGTTTTATTTCCGCTAAATCATACTTAAAAACCGATTGTTTTGCTTTGATGGAGATTCCTGACATGGGTAAAATATCAAGGCCAATGCTGTTTATCCCCTGCATTTGACAAACCAACGATGTAGTTCCAGACCCGACAAAAGGGTCTATTACCGTATCGCCCTGTTTTATGTCAAATTCTTTTAATAACCGTTTGACCAAGTCTGCCGAAAAACCTTCTTTATATTTCAGCCAACGGTGCAGACAATCATTTTTGCTCAATTGATAACTAACGCTTTGTCTATTAAAATCGTTGGATACAACCGTTATTGGTATCAATTTTTGTTCCAAATTCAATCGTTCCGATTGCTGGCCGAAGTTATCTGCCGAAAAATTATGCACTTGCCATTTGTCAGTGATAGCCGGTAACTTCTTGTTAAGTTTATTCAAAATTTAATTGATTATTTTTTCTTTGTACAATTTAAATATCGTAGGGAAATTCGTTTTCCCCTCAATCTTTTTTATCAAGTCGCTCATTTCTTGCTTGAAAATTCCGATTGACCATTCATTGCGGTTGGTGATACGAAAGATAAAATCAACGCTATCCGGTCGCCAATCGGTAATGATTCCCTTATTTACACCAAATGCAACACCTATCACAATGTTTTTCAGTTGATTGTTTTTGTCAATTACCCGTGCGACAACCAATGTCTCTTTAAGCGCTGTTTTATATTTGCTTTCGGTTTTATATCGCAAAATCTTCTTAAAATCCTTTTCAATGTTTGATTTTGAAAACATTCCTTTGCTTTCATTTAAAACGACGTCAATTTTTGAGTGGGATGGCGGTAAAGCAATTACATCAGGATATTCGCGTGGTTGAGCTTTGCCGAGTTCGGGGTTTGGCAAAATAGCGCCTCCGCCTTGTGATCCGGGATAAGATACCGATACGATTTGGAAACCATTAGGAATAAGAACTTTATGAATAATTGTATAGGTTACTTCGTCCTCGTCTACATCATTAACTACTTCAATAATTGGGGTAGGTTTCATGTATTTTGAAAAACCAAAGTGCGCTGAAAATGCAGGTAAAAAGTTTTTGTTCTTCGAATTGATTAATTTCCGCTTGTCCCACTTTATACATATTCCATTGTGGTTTAGATATATACCATCTAAAAAGTAGGTAATCGTAAAAACGACTTTGTTCCGAAGCAGTTTATCTTGATTTTGAAAAAGAATTTCAGTCACATCAATACTATCAGTTAGTGAAGCTACTTTCTGTGCAGCATCAATTAACAGTTTTTCAAACCAAGGGGTTATACTACCACCATCATTTTTGTCTTTCTGTAATGCTACTCTTAATTGCAACCGCATTATGTCAATAGAGTTGATATCAACTTTTAAAGTTTCCGAAGTGCGTTTTAATGCATAAATTCCAAAAACTTGTCTGGTTTCAGAAAAGAGGAATGAAATAAATGTCAAAATACCTCTGTCAGGATCCATTGCATGGCTGAAACGATTGATTTTTGCTGCAACAAAATCAGGTTTCACGAAAAAACGTAATCTATTCAAATTCCCACTTCTACGACTTTTCCAAGTCTCTAATAATTCCTTTGTTCCTGTCGCTTTATCGACTTGCATTCGAAAAGACTGGTATGATTTGTCCTTTTTCAATTCGACAAGGCTTTTAGAGAACCAATCATGTTCGGCGTTTAGAAAAGCCGATATGGCGTTTTCTATTGTAACTTTGAGAATTGGGATATTGGGCGGGCAAGACGGGTACTCTTTGTTACGTTGCAAGGTGTATTCGTTGCCTTGTTCGGTTTCCCAATCAGCTATGATATAACCCTCGTAACCGACTTTGTCCATAAAAATTTTGGGTGTTGAAAACGGATTGTATTTCGCCCCTCCAAACTCTTTTTCAGAGCGTTTTTCGCCTGATAATTTGAGGTAATAAGCGCCGGAAAGATACGCTGCAATTGCGCCGTAAGTGCGTTGTAGTTCGTGGTCTTCGGTTGTAACTGCTTCTGTAAACTCAATCAAAATTAACGGATATTCCTTGTCGTTAGCAATACCTGTTATCAAAACATCGGGCGTAGTCATTGTCTGAATAGCTGAAAGCGAACCTTTATTCAACTCTTTTATAGAATTTGCCCGTTTGACCAAATTTATCTCAACTACTATATTATCAATAATTTTTTCAACTATAGGTTTGATATAGTTTTCGGCTTGTTCCAAGCATTCGTAATAAATTCTTATTTGCTTCACGTTCTCATTTTTTTAAAATTATAAGATGCTCTTTTTTATTCTTCTGCGCAAATGACGGATTGAAAATCCGGGAGTGTTCCGACAATTCGGATGAAATAATATTGCAGATATCAAAACCGATTTCGGGCATAAAATCAGATATAACCTCATCTATTTTAATTAGTTCATTTTTAATCACGCTGTCCCCGATAACAATAAACGCCAACCCGTCTTTTTTTATTAGGCGGTACATCTCCGAGAAACATTTTTTCAAATCTACCGTCCATTGCTTGGCAGGCTTTTTCAGACTTGAATACTCACGGCGCGAGCCGATTTCGTTGTATTGAGCAAAGTGAACATCTAAATCAAGCCAACGTTTACGGAATTTATGATACAAATAGTAATCATACGTGTTTGCNTAAGGCGGTGAAGTAATAACAATATCAATACTTTCATCTTCAAGCATAGACAAATTACGACTATCGGCATTTAGCAATTTCAGATACCCNTCACCGTTCACTTTATTTGAATATTCAGCAATTCGAATAAAATATTCATTCGTTCTTGTAAGGAATAATCCAAAAGTGAAGTTGTTAGTAATACCTTTATTTTTAGCTGCAAAGCGCGTATCGCTCTCTTGGTTGGAAACTCTTACAATGATCGAAGATAATACTATTTTCAAAAAATCTTTTACATTTTCGTCATCCAATTCATCTATAAGGTTAAGAATGTGCGTTAACTCTTCCGCTACATTGAGTTGAAACCAATGTTCTAACCCTTCTATCTCTTTAACTTTGATTGTCGGGCGTTTTAGATTCCATTGAAAATCCTCGTTTGCAACTGAATTAAGAAATGTTTTGATTTGGTTAAGTTCCTTTTCGGAAAGCGGTGTTGCTTTAACCTTTGAAAGCAAAGAAGATAATCCGTTTACATCAACGCCAATTGCGTTACATCCTAACAATCGCGCCTCTACAAGCGTTGTGCCTGATCCGCAGAAAGGGTCTAATACGGTAGCGCTTTTATGTGCGAATCGTTTTATTATCGTGTTTGGCAGTTGTGGCGGGAACTTTGCAGGGTATGGATGCAGTGAATGCGTTAAATACATTGTATCGCAGTTCCCGAAATTAAAATCAATATTGTAATTCATACGCTACTTTGGAATTGTTACGAAATAATTTGACTATTTAAAAAAATATTATTACTTTTGCGGCGTTAAAATAGAATTAATCATGGATGCAAAAGTAATTATTGAAAAGAT